>ENA-OQJH01000166-OQJH01000166.1-human-gut-metagenome-genome-assembly--contig:-NODE-166-length-39231-cov-5.217523_pt1 | contig 39231 bp, 54 predicted proteins | sample MGYA00242597_ERZ504763 | MGnify/ENA primary metagenome ERZ504763 (study PRJEB26092, sample SAMD00036359) | human gut metagenome | host: Homo sapiens | study: EMG produced TPA metagenomics assembly of... | reverse complement strand
CGGGAACCATTTCGATATTTGGAAACCTCCTTTCCGGCAGTATCTTTGCTGACATCCACCTCAATAGGCATAGTCTTCCCGTCAGTGTCAGGGATCATTACTCGAAGAGGAAAACCAGGAACGTTTTCCCTTCCTTATTGGTGCGTATCGACGCATCACGTCCGATAACGCCACATACCGTAACATTACATTTTATCATTTCTATTGTCTTTTAATGTGATACATAATCACCCGACAACTGTGTTGCCATGATTTGTTGTTGAACTGCTAAATCATTGCTCTTAATCGGGTGCTCGTATCATTGCCCAGATCAGCCATCCGGCAAGGAACAGTTGAACGCTCACGATAATGAGCGTTGCTACCCAGCCGAAGAGTTGGTAGCAGAGCAGGACATACAAGGCAAGGTAGGACAGTCCGAACAGACATCTGCATAGCTGTATCATCACGCATTTTACCATATCGCCACGCTTCTATCTTTTTAGGTTCTCTGTCTGTCCCTGCTGTTGGGACATCCCTTGTTCAAAATTCTGTGAAGCCGCTTCCGAGAGGATAACCGTATTCAGCATACCGGTTACACGTATCCTTTTGGCTTCTTCTGTGAGAGTATTGTTATTCAGTGTTGCCGACAGACGGCTTAACTCCGCAGTAGTCAACTCACGTGACATGCGCAGTTCTCCATTGTTCACTCGCAGAATAGCCTTTCCATTTTCACTGATTGCCAGTTCGCAGTTTTTCATGCCCGGTAATAATGATTTCAGATTGATGCGTCCACTATCCATTTGTTTGGATATGGCAGTCTTTTGCTCCTCCTCGTTCTTGTTGTCGATTTGTACGGCCAATAGCATAAGGGAACTAAAGGCTGTCATCGCCATCTCTACTATAGGGTCATTGCATCCTGACATTCCCACACCGCTATCCTCTGACGAAAGCAACTTCTTCATCCATCCGTCGGGCGAAAGGTTTTTGCCGGCGGCATTCTCTTCTGTTCCTTTATATCGGGTGAGCAGGCTGTTCCCGTTGTGCAACACTTCCAATTTGATATTACCTTTCTGTGCGATTTCAGTCAGATAAGCCGCAGGTCGATGTCACGCTTTGTTCCGTCTGCATAGAAGTTTGTCACGCCGAAATGTAGATGTTCGCCCGTTGTACGTGTACCTGTGTTGCCCGATGTGCCGAGCTTCCCACCGGCTTGTACTACATCACCGACCTTTACAGTAACCTCCTTAAGGTGCATATAAGTACATTGTACCTTGCTGCCATCCGTTCTGGTATATTCCACAGTCAGCGATTTTCCACCGGGCGTGTTCTTATTCTGATTCACAGCCACCACCTTCCCGTTGTTCTCAGTAGCCAGTACCGCATCGCCATTGCAACGGATATCAATTCCCTTGTGCATCTGTTGTTTCGTGTTGTCCATCGGATCTTGCCGCATACCGAAAGGCGAGGTAACAAAAAGAAACTCTTCACGCTCTACCGGGAATGAGTACTTCGCACCATACTCTGAATTTTCAGACGTTCGGAGAGGATTATGTTCCGTACCGAACCGCTTACCCTGTGTCTCCATTTCCTGCATCACCAGTTTGTCATACTGCTGTAAGCCATTTTGCTCTATAATCCGTTGCAGACTCTCGGCATATTCTCCGCCTGTGGCATAACCGGCCTGTTCGATATTTTGTGTCCAACCCTTGTAATCGTCGGGCGAAAGTGCAAAACATTGGGCATAGCGGCTGTTTTCTTTTAAAAAACGGGAGTGGTGTTCGTATGAATCACCCACACTGTCATAACTGCAAAACTTCTCATTCGGCTTATCGTCAGTATATATACCATACCTTCCTCCTTCGGCAATCCATGCAGCGTAGCCTTGATGCCAAAATGATTGTTCTCGTTTTGCGCAAACGGCTTTGCCCGTTGGAACTTTCCAGTATGCCTTGTGCCAACGTCACGGATGCGGGGATTCCGTACCGGCGCATCTGCTCCATAGCAAATGTTGAGTATAAAGTTATGTAATCTTTATTATTCATATTATTGATATTATTATGCTTAATGAGATTCTACACAACATAATTTTTTGTACGTTCGTTTTCAGACAGAAGATATGTTTCACTATAAACTATTAATGTATGATAACGCAATTATTTAAATCCAAGCCAACGCAAAGGAAACATCTTGATGCTCCTTTACTCCAGGTGCGTATTCGCTTTCTTTCTATGAAAAGCGAACAAGGTCTATGCCAAGAACATCTGAAAGATTGGGCACGTATTCTTCTGGCGTTTGTTTCTTGTTACAATCTTCAAGATGGAAGCACTACACGAATCTCATTAAACGAAGTCGTAAGCAAAGCGGAGTTATGGGCAAAATCAATTTCCAAAAAATCCCGTAAAAAGAATACTCATCAGATGGTGTTAGATGAAGAAAAATTTGTAGTTCGTTCTATCGATTTTCTGGAGTATATCGGTTTGTTGGATATCCGCTACTATGACAACGTGGTGAATCTACTTGTAGAACGTAAGTTTGATAAAGTCAAACTCATCGTTGCTCCTTTCTTCCAAGAACGGGTCTCTTTCCTTAACGGGTATCGTTTGAGTGGTCACAAAAAGGAAACATTACGCCGTTATGCCCAATACCAGATTCATTTAATTGAATTTTTGCGACTCAAAAATACCCAAATGGTTACTGACGAAGAGATTTTTGCAGCAGCACAGAAATGGAAGGATTATTCGGATCCAAGTTCGCACAAGAAATCCGGGTCAAAATGGAATGATACATTTTTCGTCACTGTTGCAAAGAAATGGCTGGCAGCCATGAATATGTATAAAGTGGAAGAAACTAAATCTATAAGTGACATCCGCATAGAGAAATATCTTCAAGATTTGCAATATCGAGGATATTCATACGCTACGTTAACTTCGTCCTTGCGCTCGCTACATCGCTTTTATGACACGATAGGCAAGCAAAACACAGAAGAGCCCATCACTTTGGCTGATATTGACAAGTGCATAGAAATGTATACGTCATGCCATACAAACAGACAAACCATTAAAGCATACATGGCGCGTATTCGTTCCTACTTACACTATGCCGCAGAGCAAGGATGGTGTCAACCTGGGGTGTGTGAAGCCGTTGTACTTCCGCGAATATATAAAGAGGAAAACTTGCCTTCATTTATGTCTTGGAATATGGTTCAGGCAATACTTCAACGAATGAAAAACGCCAAGGGGAAATCAGCAAGAAGAAACTATACAATCGTTTTGTTGTTAGCGACTTATGGGCTACGCTGTAGTGAAGTCGCAAATCTGAAAATATCAGACATTAATTGGCGTAAAGAACAAATTCATATACAACATGCAAAAGGTGGCAAAAGCCAAACGTTCCCCCTTTTACACTCTGTTGGTGAAGCAATCATTGAATATCTTCGGTGTGAAAGACGAAATGATTCACACAATGATAGTTTGTTTTTCTGTGCCAAGGCTCCTTTTCGTGCTATTACGTGTCAAGCAATTCATGATATTGTGCGTAGAGAATTGCAAGATGTATCAATCAAGCATAAAGGTCCACATTCATTGCGCCATAGTTATGCTACTTTCTTAATAAACAATGGACAAACGATGAAGGAAGTAGGTGACTTGCTTGGGCATAAAAGCATTGATTCAACAAGAATTTATGCAAAAGTTGATTTTCAGTCTTTACGCGAAGTTTCTAACATAAATTTTGATGGTGTATTATGAATATTCAGACAGTTACAGAATTATATATCGCCTTCCGGGATTCTCTCAAATATAGGGATTCATCTGACAAAAAGTCAAGGATTAAACATACCATAAGAGAGTTTGCCAAATTTGTAGGAGTATCAAAAGAAACGGAACTAATTACAGAAGAAGACTGTACTTCCTTCTTAAACAGAAGGAACACAACCGTTACTACCGCATGGAAGAAAGACCACTGTGCTATAAAGAAATTATTCGAATGGGCATGTCTAAGAGGATATACCCCGATTAATCCTGTCCCAAAACAATTACCAGTTTTTCCTGATGCTCATCCAGCTTACATTTATAGCAATGATGAGTTAAAACGCCTGTTTGATGCATCATTGACTTATATGAAAGCTGAATCTCTTGTCACCGATCCGCGATGTATCCGTTTTATATTGATGACGACCTATGCCATGGGATTAAGAATTAGCGAGACCCTTGCTCTTCGTTTTAAACACATTGATCGTAAACAGCAAATCATACATATTGAAGATAGTAAATTCTTCAAATCCAGATATGTGACCTATAACCATCAAGTTGCAAAACTTATAAACGAAGTCTTTGAGTGGAGAAAATCCGATAGCTACCCAATGGAACCAGATAATTACGTCTTCGTGTCAAAACAGGGGAAACCCGTAAACTTTGTCACCCTTCATTGCATATTCGCAAAAATTCGCAAGAAAGCCAATTTATATTTCCCCGAATTAAAAAGACATCAACCAAGGATCCATGACCTCAGACATAGTTTTGCTACAAACGTTCTTAAAAGTTGGTATAAAGAAGGAAAAGACGTACAATCCTTACTTCCGAAACTCTCCATATATTTGGGCCATTCAAATGTATCCCATACATCTGTTTACCTAAGTATGATTCCTGAAATATTAGAGAAAGCCAACGAATTGTTTTACATCTATAAAAATCAAGACAATGAAAACGCCACAGACAACAAAGATTGATAACCTTGGCTATTGGCTCAAACTATTCTTGGGCGAATTCCTGACAGTGACACGTAACATGTCCCACAATACCCAAATGAGTTACCGAGACACATTCAGAATGCTTGTTAGATTTGTTTCTGGAAAGACAAATATCGCAATTGACAAACTGAATATTAGTGACATTTCCAAGGAGATGGTATTACTTTTCTTGGACGAGTTTATTGAGAAAACGAGAAATGCATCTGTTTCCTCACGGAATCAACGACTTACGGCCATCAAGTCCTTTGCGAAATTCATAGCATGGAAATGCCCTGACTATATTGATTGGTGCCACCAAATCAGACAAATACCCACAAAGAAAATCACACAGAGGCAAATCACGTACATGGATAGAGAGGAGATAGAGGCACTTACAGAAGCTCCACTGAGCAACAGAAATCATAAATACTCAGAACGAGATCATGTTATAATTCTACTCATGTATAACACTGGTGCTAGGGTTTCCGAAGTAATAAATATACATGTCGGTGACATCGTTATGCCTAAAAAGAGAGGGATGGGAACTGTTACCTTGCACGGAAAAGGCAGACATGAGCGAACTTGCCCTCTTTGGCCTGAATTCTGGGATTTGCTCAAGCCAATGATGGAAGGAAGAAAGCCAGATGAATTCCTTTTCTTGAATCGCTTCAATAGCCCCATGACACGTTACTGCATATATACTCTCATTAAGAAATATGCTGACTTTATCAGCCGGGATTATCCAAACCTCAGGAACAAACGCCCATCACCTCATACTATCAGACATACAACAGCTACTCACTTGCTTAATTCCGGAACAGACATTAATACGGTTAGAAATTGGCTTGGACATGCATCCATTGACACCACGAACATCTATGCCGAGATAAGTATGGACCAGAAGATAAAAGCTTTAAAAAAGTGTGAGTTCCCAAATGTCAAGAATCCAAATCGAAAATGGGGAGACGACAAGAAACTCATGGCTTTTTAGATAGTCTATAGCCAGTTGAAAAATCATGTTGTGCAAAATGTCAAAGAGCGATTATTTATATGGATATAACACGTTCATACGTGCACCTTAAATGTTGTTATGATGCCCTAAGTGGCGGACTTCTATTAGTTGCTCTCATAGCGACAGTAGTTAAAATTATGTTGTATAGAATATTATTAACTAATTAAGTACCAAGAATATGAACAATAAAGATTACATAACTTTATACTCAACATTTGCCAAAGAACAGATGCGGATGTATGGGATTCCTGCCTCCGTCATCTTGGCGCAAGCCATACTGGAGAGCAGCAACGGACAGAGCCAACTGTCGCGCGAATGCAACAACCACTTTGGCATCAAGGCTACGGCATCGTGGTTGAAGAATGGCGGAGAGTATGGAGTCTATACGGATGATAGGCCCAACGAGAAATTCTGTAAGTACAAAAGCGTGGGTGACAGTTATGAGCATCACTCGCAGTTCCTGAAGCAGAACAAGCGTTATGCGCAGTGCTTCACGCTGTCGCCTGACGACTACAAGGGATGGACGAAGGGCATTGAGCGTGCCGGCTATGCCACGGGCGGCGGTTATGCTGCAAGTCTGCAGCGCATCATTGAAGCCAACGGACTGGACAAGTATGACAGTGAGGTGATGGCTGAGATGCGGGCAGAAGGTCGGTCGTTCGGGGTGGAGAATAATCCTCGTAGAGAAATGCCTGCTGCCCATGTACCGCAGTCTGCCGGGTATTCCTTTCCTGTGGAGCGAGAGGAGTTTCTCTTCATCACCTCGCCTTTCGGCAATCGCAGGATCCGATGGATGCCACCAAGCAGCAGATGCACAAGGGCATTGACATCAAGACGAACCATGAGGCGGTGTTGGCCACGGAGAACGGCGGCAAGGTGGTGGCGGTGAACCATAATGCGAACACGGCAGGAGGGAAATCCGTCACCGTGGAATACAGCCGTGAGGATGGCAGCAAGGTGCAATGCTCCTACCTGCATCTGTCTGACATAGCAGTAAAGGTAGGTGACGTGGTTAATGCCAGTCAGAAGTTGGGGGGTGTCGGGAAATACCGGCACCAGAACCACTGGCGAGCATCTGCATTTCGGAGTGAAGAGTGTATCGGCTGACGGCTCAAAAAGGGATATGGATCCAGCCGCTTATCTGGCAGAAATCGGACAGAAAGGCAACATCAAGCTACAGGCCCTGCATAACGGCAATGACCTGTTGGCAAAATACAAGAGCAATGCGCCACAGGAGCAGAAGGTTTCGTCGGAGGACTGGATGAAGAAAATCCTTTCCTCGGAGGACAGCGGCGTGGGCATTTCGGGAACGAATGACCCTATACTCGACATGGCGATGACCACCTTCATGTCGCTGATGATGTTGGCAGCGCAGATTGACAGCAATGATGAGGAACGACAAAAAGGACTTATCTCTGCCATGGCAGCCAACCGGCTCGTAGATTTGACCTCGCTTGTTCCAGGCATGAGGCAATGCACCATTACTGTGGGTGAGAACGGCAAGACTGTGCTTCATGCAGAGAGCGGTACGGTGAAGATTGACCGTGAACTGACCTCCTCGGAGATGAACCGCCTGTCGCTCATTTTGGGCAATGCCAATCTGTCGGAAGAAAGCAAACGGACGAAGATTGCGGGAATGGTGACAGGCATCGTGGCGACACAGCAGGCTTCGCAGAACTTCGAGCAAGGGATGGAGGCTGAGAGTCAACAACAAAATCTGCAAAGGAAATGAAAAGGATAGCAAGTCATCTGTGTACATTGCTGGTGGGTATGGTAGCTGTGGCAGGACACTTCATGCTTACCCAATGGCTTTTCGGTCAGACCGTGGCCATCATCTATCTCGGCTTCCAACTTATCATAGCAGCGTGGATAGTCTATGAACTGATACGTGCGCTAGTATATGATGATTGAAAAGAGATTATTGTCATTGCTAAGACATTTCACTTGGACGATGGATATGTATAATTCAAATAGTATCGAGCAATGATCAAATGTAATGTAACAGTGTGCGGAACGGTCAGCAAGGCTGCGACCTGCCGCACGAACAAGGAGGGCAAGGCATTCGTGAGCTTTGCCATGAACGTAGTCATTCCAGCGAAGAGCGGGATTAACAAGACCATCGAGGTGTCGGTCATCAAAGATGGGACACTGACGGAGGTGGGCAGCTGCAACATCGGCGAACGCATTGAGGTAGCCGGTGTATTGGTACCAAGAAAATGGGGCGATGTCCTTTATTTCAACCTGTCGGCAAGCAGCATCAGCCACCAGCCTGACGAGGCAGAGGACTGCATCAAGGGCGTGATGGAGTTCCGCGGCAAGGTGGGCAAGAGCATTGAGGACAAGACGGACAAGAATGGTGTGCCGTACTGCCAGTTCTCCGCTTTCAGCGCAGAGAAAGTACAGGACGGATTTGAATACATCTGGGTAAGTTTCTTCCTATTCGATGGCAAATGCGAGGCATGGCTGCAACCAGGCGTGAAAGCGAACATCAAAGGGGCATTGTCTGTCAGTGTCTTCAATGACAAACTGGACTTCTCCTGCCGAGTGTCTGAAATGAGCGAATATGTTCCGCAGCCCTATAATGGTTAATTGACTATGGGAAAGCTTATGCTAAGGAAGGTCCGAGTGCCGAAGACAAGGCACTCGACTGTTTGCCGATATGATGATTGAGCGTATTCAGTCGCTGTCGGGCAAAGACGGATGGAAAAGCCCTGGTTTACTGAAGGTGCGTTGCAATGGCCGAAAAACCTGAACGGACGAGAATATAATGGCATGAACGCTATGATGTTGCTCCTGCATTGCGAGAAGGAGGGTTACAAGATTCCTCGCTTCTGTACCTTCGACCGCATACAGCAGTTTAACAAAACTGGCAAGAAAGACGAGGAACAGAAGCCCCGTGTGTCAGTACTGAAAGGTGAGCATTCTTTCCCCGTGATGCTCACCACGTTTACGGTGGTCAATAAGGAAACAAAGGAACACATCAAGTGGGAGGACTACAAACTGCTCTCTCAGGAAGAGCGCGAAAAGTACAATGTATATCCAAAGCTTCAGACTTACCATGTCTTCAATGTGGCGCAGACCAACCTGAAGGAGGTCAGACCAGAGTTTTGGGAGAAACTGGAACAGGAATACTCGATGCCCAAGGTAGAGAAGGACGAGCAGTTTGCCTTTGAACCCGTGGATAGGATGATAGCGGACAACCGTTGGATATGTCCCATCAAACCGATGTTCGGTGATTCCGCCTATTTCTCCATCAGCAAGAATGAGATTGTGATGCCTGAGAAAGGCAGTTCAAGGATGGGGAGTCTTTCTACTCGAACCTTTTCCACGAGATGGGACACTCCACGGGTGCGGAGGGACAGTTAGACCGCATCAAGCCCGCTACCTTCGGCTCGGCAGAGTATGCACGCGAGGAACTGGTGGCAGAACTGACGGCTGCGCTGACCGCTCAGCGGTATGGCATGACAAAGCATCTGAAAGGAGATTCGGCTGCCTATTTGAAGTCTTGGCTGGATTCGCTGAAGGAGTCGCCGCAGTTCATCAAGACCACGCTACTCGATGTGAAAAAAGCTACCTCAATGCTCACGCAGCATATCGACAAGATTGCTATGGAGATAGACCAGGAGAAAAAGGCTGAGCAGGAAAACGGGCAAGGGAAAAGTTATCTATCCATAGATGACGGCGACCATGCAGTCTTGGCATATAATGGTTCTGCTGTATATATCCAGCATCATGAGAAGGAGGACTCTGTAAAGATTGCTGTGCCGACGAGTAACGGTCTGGAAGTGAAACTCTCTGTTCCTTACGACCACGGCAAAGACCTTGACACCAATTATCAGGAGGCTTTTGCCCAGTACAAAAGCCTGACAGAGCCTTCACAATCGAAAGAAAACGTCTATTATGCCTCCATCGCCTATCTCCAATCAACGGATGACACATCGGAACTGGATAAGCTAAAGGAGAAAGGTGACTATCAAGGACTGCTGACGCTTGCCAAGGAATACTATGACGGGAACGGCATGGACGAGGAGCAGACCTACAGGAAGCCGTGCCAGAACAGAGGCGATGACCTGCTAATAGAGGACAAGGACTTTGCAGTGTCTATAACGGGAGTGTCGGCGGTACGTATGAGGTGTTCCTGAAGCATACGGAGCAAGAAGTGCGTGACCATATCACTCGCTATGGCATAGGACGTGCCAGTGAGGACGTGAAGGCTGTGGCGAGGGAGATGACCGCCGAAGAGTTTTCGGAATTGGCGCAGCGAAAAATGCCGATATTCCAAATGCCGAATGGTGGTTTGCTGAACCTGCAATATAACAAGGATAAGGATAGCCTGGATGTGGGGACTGTGACCAATGCAGGACTCTCTGTGAAGCATACCTTCCCTTTCAGCCACAACCATTCTATGGACGCAAACATCAGCTCTGCGTATGAGCAACTGCTTGACATGGAGGAGTACCAGAAGGAAGAGGTACAAGAGGAGCACGTTGCCAAGTCCGCTTTCCGAAGATGAGAGTAGTATCGTAGTATATACTAATCGTAGGCTTTACTACTCATAGTAGGTACTAACAATAGTCAGCCGCAAGGAGTAATGTCCCTGCGGCTGATTTAATTTGGGGTCATTCCATATTATGAAGGAATGCTTGTAAATCCTCGTCTGGAATGCTCTTCAGTTTCACCGGCTTGAAGCCGTCCAACTGCTCCACTTGAAATATCTCGTCCACTCCATATTTGGAGCCATCCACCTTTACGCTCTCCATTTCATTGACGGAGGTATAGCCATACTCCGTTTCATGCAGACCGCATACGATGGTGAACAACGTGGTGTCGTTACCTTCCGGCTGTCCTTCAAGTACGAACCAACGGACGTGTCCGATGAAGAATATTGCCACACAAACGGCATCCTTGCCTTTGCCGTCCTGTGAATACAGAGGATAGGATTTCAGTATCTCCTCCAATACGGGTGTAATCAATCTGCTTGCCATAGTCAATCGTTGTTAAGTGTTCTGTAATACATTCTGTTCTCTACAAGGTGTTCGATGGCCTCTGCTGCCAATCGGCACACCCACTCGTCACGCTGGTCATAACGACCTTTTTGATAGTCGTTGGCAAGGCGTTCCAAGAAGGCAAACACCACCTTGCCCTTTTCGTTGATAAGATAGCGATGGTCATCTGCAAGGGCATTGCCTACCTTGGCGGCTGACCCCATCTGACCGTTTACGAACCGTGAGAAGCACTCGACAAATGCCTGCTCGTTTTCTGATAATCTGTGTAATTCCATACGCAAAGAAATTATTTGTTCAACTTGTTTTTCTTCCCTCCTTTTGAAGCCTTTCGGCTCCTCTTGTCGGGAACTGATTTTTCGTGCATCAAAAGACTGCGGAATGAGGGCGATAAGGCAAGAAAACAGACGGAGGAGTTAATGAAATACCCAAATCTTTGATTTGCGGAAAGCTGTCGTTCAGTCCTCTGCCTGTTAGCATGGCGGTACTTGACCATTCGCCCGGGCAGTAACTTGCAAAGAAAAATGGGCATCGGCAAGTGGAATAGACACTACAAAACAGGAAAATCATTGATTTTTAGTGCATTTTTCTTTATTTCTTTCTTTGATTTAGGATAAAATATATAACTTTGCCTCCGAAAAAGTGTCACAAGTGACAGTTTTTCGTAAAATATGATAGTAAACAGATATAGATACATAGAACAGTTGAGCCGTTCAAAGAACAACGGGCTCATAAAGATAATCACAGGATTGCGACGTTCAGGCAAGTCGTTCCTTCTGAAGAAACTCTTTCATCAGCATCTATTGGATGAGGGCGTGAGAGAAGACCATATTCTCGTCATCGACATGGAGAGTAGGAAGAACAGAGAGTTCAAGAACCCGGACTACCTGTTGGACTGGGTGGAAAAGATGATGATTGACTATGAGACTTATTATATCATCATCGACGAGGTGCAGGAGGTGGAAGACTTTGTAGAGGTGCTCTCTTCCTTGTCAGTTACCGAAGGGGCGGATGTGTATGTCACAGGCTCCAACTCGCGTTTCCTGTCCTCTGACCTGGTGACGGAATTCCGAGGCAGAGGTGACGAGATACATGTGTGGCCACTATCCTTCAAGGAGTTCATGACGGTGTATGATGGTTCGAAAGAAGACGGTTGGGCTGAATACAGACTGTACGGAGGTTTGCCGCAACTACTTACACAGGTTGGGGATGAGAAGAAGGCTGATTTCCTGCGTCGCCTTTATCGCACGGTATATCTACGTGACATCTACGAGCGGAACAACATAGAACTGAGACCTGAATTTGAAGAATTGTCGAAGACCGTAGCATCCAGTATAGGAGCACCTGTCAATGCACTGAATATAGCCAATACGTTCAAGTCCGTAAGCAATGTGCAGAGCATAACCGACAAGACAGTGTCGGCTTATCTGGAATATATGCAGGATGCTTTCCTTATCGAAAAATCCGAAAGGTTCGACATCAAAGGACGGAAATACATAGGTTCGTTGTCCAAGTATTATTACCAGGACGTAGGTCTGAGGAATGCTATTCTGTCGTTCCGTCAGAGCGAGCCGACACATATCATGGAGAACGTCATCTACAATGAGATGCGTATGCGAGGATGGCTCGTGGATGTGGGTAACGTCTATCATCGAGTGAGGAATACGGAAGGAAAGCAGCAGAGGGTGACATTGGAAGTGGATTTGTCTGCAACAAAGGGAGCGAGCGGATCTACATCCAGTCGGCGTGGCGTATGCCCGATGCAGAAAAGATGGAACAGGAGAAACGGTCGTTGCGTCTTGTAGATGACTCTTTCCGCAAACTGCTGATCGTGGGAGAACATACCAAGCAGTGGAGCGACGAAAACGGCATACAGATAATGAGTATATATGACTTCCTGCTTGACTGGTCAAGTACTGAGAAACACGGATAAAAAAAGATATGCGCATAGAATATGCGTTAATACATATATGATTAAGGGAGGGCCTATCCATCACGGACAAGCCCTCCCTTTCTAAAATTTATCAATGAAAAAAAGTTTTAGTGCTCTTGTTCGGAGCTGTATGTCTGGCTATAGATACAGCAGGATTCTGGTATGGCGGTTCGCTCATTGGGCGAGTAATCGTCAATGCCGCCATCGAAAATCTGAGAGATGGTGCCATTTTCCATACCACGTTTCATCAGTTCCTCTGCAATGAATCTGGCACGGGAACGGCTGAGGTTATCATTGATGGCTTCACTGCCTGTGGCACTGTCGGCAGCGCCGATGACCTTAACTTTCAAGCCATATTTCTTGGCGATGCGTGCTACTTCGTCGAGATTGACGAGCTGTGACCTGTTGAGCAACCTGTCAGTGCCAAGTTCAAAGAAGAAATAGATGGGCGCACCTATGCAAGCCTTTCCTGAGTGGATGAGCGATAGGTAATCGTCTTCCGGCTCACCTTCAGCATTGCCATATTCTTCTGTACAAGAGGCGGACTCCATGACCTTTGTCTTTTGACCATTACCATACTTGTCTCTCATTCTTGCACGCAGCGAGTTGAGACCGCTGTAGTCGTTTCGAGGATAGCCATTTGTGACGGAAGAAGCGGCATCGTCAGAAAAGAGGTGGCCGTACTTGTCCAGAAGTCCCTCGATGGCAAGAATCTTGCGCAGCTGCTCCAGAGTCTGACAATCTCGATCGTGCTGGGCGTGATAGCGGCTGTTGCTGTCAGAAAGGGATGAGGCGTATGCCGAAAGCCATTCGTTCTGTGCGATGTACGGGCGAGCGTCTATCACTCGCTTCCAGCCAGTCTTGCCGATGCGGACAGAGAGGCCGAGGGATGCGGACAGCAGATGGTCGCCAAGGCGGTGTGCCTTGCCATAGCCGTCAAAATCCTGCATGGTGGTCATGTTGCCTATCTCTGCCGTAACAGCAATGCGTGGGGAGAGATGATACTGCCCCTGTATGCCGTAGGAAATGGCAAAGGGCTTGTGGGCATTCACCTTGTTGTGCAGCATACCCACGCCCACGTATGGAATGACACTCCATCTGGCAAGAGTGTGTACATCGTCCTTGTAGAGGTTGCCGAGGACATTCCACATGAAATCAGCACGCAGGTACTGGTAGTCCTGCGAGGAGTTGTTGCAGTCGTTGAACTGCATACCGCCATAGTTCAGACGACCGCCGACGGAAGGTGTGAACCATTTGCCGATCGACACGGAGAATGCCGGTTTCATGCGACCGAATAGGTCGTTGCATCCGAGCGGTTTGCCGAGGAAGACCGTAGTTCCTCCTGCCGCTTGGACAAACCAGTTGTCCGTCCATGGCGAAGCTACCAATGCCCCTTTCATGTAGGAAGGTTTAAGCGGACGAAGCATACCGTCTGCCGAAAGTCTGCATACAACGGTGGTGGTGTCCGCCGTGCGGTGATAGTCTTTGGCTTGCGCACCCAATGAAAGGGCGAAGCCAAGGGATAGAATAAGTATTTTTCTCATGTTGTTCAATTTAATCTGGTGAATACTATAACAGGTGATACGTGACAGTGCCGCTTATCGTTTCTTCCTTTTGCCGGAAGAGGGGCGCATCATGCGTGCAGCTTTCATCATGCAACGGCGTGCCCAAGCGCGTTCATCCTCGTCATCGTCACGTCCCCATTTGAGGTCGGACGAACTGCCGCCACCGCCATGACCTTCGGCAAAGGTGGTGGCATCATCGACGTAGCCGAGGAATAGAAGCGTGGCACAGTACATCACCTCCGTTCCATTCTCCGCAAAGGCCTGAAGCAGGGAACCGTCAAACACGTCCTTGCCCTCATTGGAAAGCCGTGCCACACGTTCGGAGAACTCGCTGACCATGTTTTCGAGAAGGGCATTTCTGAGAACGGTGTCCGCACCTTGTCGGATAGTATCGGAATATCTGTGTGCCTCCTGCCGCAACTCCTCCGTGCGCTCCTTCATGGCGGTCATCTCCTCACGCAGGGCATCGAGCTTGCGGTCAGCCTCTGAGAGCTTCTCCTGCTTGTCGTCCAGTTTCGACTGGATAGCGGACAGTTCCTGCTCCAGCTCTTGGACTTGCTGACGGAGAGCATCAGGATTGTCGTGACCTGCAAGAATCTGCCGATGCAATTCAGCAAGTGCCGCCTCCTTCTCAGCCTTCTCCTGCAAGAGGTTGTTGACCATTGAGGTGAGTCCTTTTACTCTCCGCTCTGCCAGACGGATGTCCGATTGGAGCGAGGCGAGTGTCCGCTGATGGGTGGCGACGGACTGCTCAATGGTGGTGCACTGTTCTGACAGCTGGCGGCGGTATTCTTCGGTGGTGCGGTGGCGTGCTCCCGTCTCTGAGACGGAAGTTCCGCGCTCCATGCCCCAACGCTTGTTGACATCGGCAAATTCGCTGTGCAGGGCTTTCATCCTGGCAGAAAACTCGTACTTGTCCTTTCCGGCGAATATCTGTTTGTATGCAAACTTGCGTCCTTGATTGGCAAGAGGGTGCAGTGAACGTGCGGATTGGTTTCGTCCAAGTGTAAGATGAAAGCGACGATGTTCTCCTCACCGTATTTGTCCGCAACAAAGCGGTAAACATCCTTTGCCCATTCCTCAATGTCCTTGCATCGGGTTAGATGCGAATTGTCCGCTCCGTGAGTGAGATTCACCTTCTGGTCACCGAATGCCAATTCTGTCATACGTTCTCGTGAGCCTCCGAAGATGAAATTGACCACTGTGCGGAAGCGTGGCTCTGCCAGTCCCTCGTTGGGGTCTTTGATTCCACGGCTCCGCAGGATGTCTGCCATGCGCTCCGGGATGCTTCGGCTCTTGTCTATAGGACAAACCTTGCCGCCCCGAACCTCGAAGTTGAGCCGCTCACGGCTGCGGTCGTAGTTGCCTGTTGATTCAGCGGATCCCCAACCCTTTTCCGTCCAACGGCGTTGGTGCTCGTTGCTCTGTGCTGTGGTGATTCCCTTAGATGGTCGGAAATCCATAACCTGTTTTGGTGTTGCCATAACCTATTTCCTTTTATGTGTGTACAACTCTCCTGTCTCCAGCTTGCTGCTTGTAAGGACAGCCTCCCGATGGTCGGAGACCAAGAGGGGTATTAGGCTACCCAAATTCCCTCATTTCCGACCAACGGGCAAGCCCGATTATTTTACAGCAATGGCAGACGTGTAAACACTGTGCCAGTAGAAAAGAAGAAGCGTTGTACGGTGATTATTAGAGGTTAATACAGCCTTTTGATGGACAGGAGCCCTCTTGGTTGGCTACAATGGCAAGGAACGGTCGGCAGAGTGACTGAAACTGTGACTTGATGGCTGCGCTTTCCTGATGCAAGGCTGGTGAGCTGCCATCCAATGCCAATTCTGATATTGCCTTTGCCGCCTCGATGAATGAGAGCCAGTCTCCTCCAGGTCTTTGTAAAAGAAGGGAAGAAGGGAGGTAACGAGGGCGTTATCTGTTTCCTGCGAAAGCACCTGATGGAAGGTGGCTTCGCAGACAGCTGTGAGTGCAGTCATACAAAAGGCGTGTCCTACAGATTCGGGAATGTTTCTTCCGCATGGCACCTTGCCAATTGAATTGCCATTGTCGGCTTTCTGCAAGATAATGGCTACTTCCTCTGTTGCATCTTCGTAGAGTTGTTCACATTCCGAGGCGCAAGCCGATGCGGACATCTTGCCGCTTCGCCATTCGTCCAATGCGGTACACATCTTCTGGCGGAACACATCCAAGGCTGCGTCAATCGGAGAAACGGCAGGTGTCTCAGCCAACATCGGGATGGTGATGATTTGGCTCTTCGTGAGACGGGTGACGGAAATCTGGTTCATCTTCTCCAACTGCTCGATGAAGGTGCGGACAGTGGCGCGGTGCCAATGCCAGCATCCTGCCAGTTCGGTAATGGTGATTACAAACTGCCCGTTGGACAGGCTGAACTCCTGCTTGCACAGATCCTTGGGGATGTACTGTACAGAAGCCTTGTCTACAAGGTCAAGGTAGGCTTCGAGCTTCGACAGCCTTATCCCGGACCTCTCTTTCAAGAACTCCAACAGGGACATCCGTTCAGACATCTTGCCGGAACTCGTTCTATGTTTCTGTTTCTTCATTTCAATAATCTGTTTGGTGAATACTGTTGTTTGTCGCCAGCTCCATTATACAAAAGGAACGGCATGATACAGGTGATACTTAATAGTAGTATATGATGAGCATTTCTGTGTCTTCGAGGAGCATCTTGCGGTCAGCCTTGTTCTTCCACAGCGATATGACTATGCGCGAGGGATAGAACAGTGATGCCAGAAGGACAAAGGAGATGGTGACAGCAAGCGTGAACAGATGAGGAGTGAAGACAAACACCACTGCCGCCAACGCGGCGATGCAGAAGGGTGTCCGCTCCTCGTGCAGACGCTGTAGCCACCTCTCCACATCCATAAAGACAAAGAATATGGCAAACGCTATGGTGGAAGCCACTACGCCTATGTCGTTATAGTGTACACAGAGGTAGAGGAAGTGGAACACGTACAGCAGGATGAGCAGCATCAACCGGTAGAGCTTCCTTGCTGTCACAAGCGCGGTCATGCGCAGATAGAACCGTGTCATAAACTGTCTGCGGCTTCTGTGCAGAATCATCGTCACAAAGAAGAACGCTGACATCAGGATGAGAAACAGTATCTTACTTGTCATAATATGTATAGCATGTGAATAATGGAAGTGGACTCAGGTCGGGCTGGACGACACCGTGTGTGGCAGTGGATATGATACGCTCCACATCCTCCAGTGTCAGTTCTCCCTTGATTATTCTCTGACGGAAAGCTCCGTCGGTTGTCCGAAGGCTCTTGATAGCCTGTTCCAAGTCGTACTCGGCTATCTGCCACACTTGCCCTCTCGTGTAGGGGAAATGATGGTGGATGGCCTTGACCACAAGCACACGGCTGAGGATGTCGGTCATTCTGCCGTTCCTGACTATCGTGTGGTTGCGGACAGTGGCGATGCTCTCAATCTCCAGCCATGTGCGGTGACGGTCGAGAAGATGGATAATCTTCATGTAAAGCGTTTCCTTCATCAGATGGTCGGGAGCTTGTGGCATGACTTTGGCCTTTGTTGTGGACAACAGAATGGAGCGTTGTTGCGGTAGAACAGGACTGTCATCTGGCAAATGTAACTTTCAAATGAAGTCGAGCAGGACTTCCTCCTTGGGCTTCATGTATTTGAAGAACCCGTTCTTGCAATGCAGACTGAGTCGAGGCATACATCTGCCGACATGTGCTCCAGCGAGTCATAGATGGTCACTTTTATCTGGCTGACCATGCCACGCTCATCTGTGGAGCCGTTGACCTTGAACATCCGTCCGAAAGAAGGGTTGGAATAGGCACAGCAGCTGTGTCCGAACTCCGTATGACGGCTTGGAATGTGGTGATAGAGGATTATCATTTCCATCTCGTCTTCGAGCATATCCATCACCTCCTCTATCGTGAAAGGGGTGTTCAACTGGAAAGTAAGAAGCACGTAATCGTCATACTTGACAGGCTTCTCCATCTTGCGCTTGTCCAGCAGTTCTGGCAACTGCAAAGGCACGACGGCAAGGAAATCATCGCAAAACTGTTCTAACATAATCGTATTCTCTGTTTGGGGTGTTTATAATCTTGTGACATAAATCTTCATCATGAGCATGGGCATATCCGACAGGCGTTGCTTGTCGAGGTGCAGTTTCTTGGCCAGACCGTCCATCTCCTTGGGGAGCGCATCGGCTATTTTGTAGAGGTCTGCCTTGTCCTTGTCGGAGAGCACGCTCACGGAAAGGTCATCCATCGTCATGAACGGCTGCATCATCATCAGGAGGTAGGCGTGCATGGTGTGCTCGTCCTTTACCCTGCCACTATTCAGATCCTCGATAGCCGCTTGTGCGTTGCGCAGCAGACGGTGGTTGGTGCGCATGGAGAGGTATATCATTGCATCCTTGTGGGACAAATCCTTGCGGTCGGCGGCACGGAGTATCTCCCGACAGCAGTGTTCGGTGTTTCGTCTGATGTCACCGATGTCATCGTCAGCAAAATCCGGCAGGTATTGCAGGAAGGATTTGAAATACAAATGCTCTTCCTTGATGAAAGCGAGCAGGTCTTCCTTGCCGTGAATGCCTTGCTTGGCGGATTTTGCAGGAACAGCAGGTAACGCTTCAGTACCGCCTGTTTACCACCTTTATTATATATAGGCAGGCTATCCAAGGAAGCGAAGAATGGCTGTGCTTCCTTCACGGCTTGCTGTAGTTCCTCATCACCAACATGGGAAGAGGTCTGTTCTCTGAGATAGAGCAGGTCGTGAAAGGTGCGTTGCTTAGACATCGCCATACGGCACAGCTCGATGTGGATGGAGTCGTTCAACTCATGATATACCGTGAACGGGTATGAGTGGGCTTTCCTGACAGTGTCACGTGAGATGCACGATGTCACGGAATCGTCCAACACGCGCCATTCGTTGACAATCTTAACTAATGTCTGAATTGAGACCTTGCCGTTCTGTCGAAGAGTGGTCAGAAAGCCATGATACTCTCTGATGGCTTCATCGCTCGAATGGAACGACTTCGTGCCGTTTCCGTCTGAACATGCTGTCAGCATGACTACGGCAAACGCAGTGGCAATACAAATGGCAAGTCTGATACAGCCATGCGAGTTTGATTTTGCATTATGCAATATTGCTTCATGCAATGGAGGTTGGTTTGTCCTCCGAAAAGTTGGGTTTCATATTTCATTGTTGTCATTATTTTGAGTCTGATTTTGAAATTGACGGTGCAAAGTTAATGCGTTTCAGCGATATATTTGCAAGAATGACAGTAAGTTTAATCTTATTTGTGTATCATACTTGCGAGTATGATTTTCAATGAAATCAAGTGAAAAGAAAATGGCAAATTATCGTGTTTAAGTATGATTTTTCGTTCAAGTATGATTGTTTCTCGGAAAATAGTGTACCTTTGCACTTGATTTCATTTAATAGCGTACAACAGTATGGCAAAAGTAGGTTACATCTTTATCGCCACCAATGGCGAAGAGTATGCAGAAGACAAGGCTTGGATGCAGCAATACGGCTGTGTTCAGGTGATAGAGGAACTGTCCGAACACGAGAGGCTGCGCCCGATGTGGAAGCAGCTCATATCGAGTCTGGAGCGCGGCGACGAGCTGGTGGTGTCGAGGTTCAGTAACGCACTGCGTGGCACCCGTGAACTGGCTACATTCATAGAATACTGCCGTGTGAAGGTGGTTCGCATCATCTCCATCCAAGACCGCATCGATACGTTTGACGAACTTTTCCCCGACACCAAGCCTCACAGGTCATCCGTATGTTCGGGTCACTCTCTGAGGAGTGTGCCGTGCTGCGCAAGGCATCGGCACACATCATCCATCTGCAACAGAATATCCGGCCGCCCAAGAAGTCGGAAAGGGCACTGTCGAAACTGGAGCGTGAGAAGAATATCGTGAACATGTACAACGAGGGGCACAGCATAGATGACATCTTTGCCATCAGCGGCTTCACAAGCCGAAGTTCCGTGTTCCGCATACTCAACAAGCATGGTGTGACGCTGAACCGTGGACCTCATAGTGGACCGCTGAAGAAAAGGAATAAAGAATAAACAAAAAACAGATACAATGAATAAGACATTCAACATCTACTGTGATGAAAGCACCCACATGGTGCATGACGGTCATCCCTACATGCTTTTGGGATGTACAAGTATAGCATACACACAAATCCGCATGGCAAAAGATGCCATAAAAGATATTAAGAAGAAGCACGGCTATAGTGATGAGCTGAAATGGACAAATGTCCACGAGGCCACGTATAAAGTCTATGCAGAGCTTATAGACTGGTTCTTTATGAATGACATGGAATTTAGGGCTGTGGTTGTTGACAAGAGTCAGATTGACGAGAAACGAGAAGACTATACGTTTAATGATTTCTACTTTCGCATGTACTACCAATTGCTGCATCACAAGATGGACATGGATTATACATATAACATATATATGGATATCAAGGACACATGCAGTAGCGATAAGCTGGAGAGGCTCAGAAAAATAATGGAATACAACTCTTCCATTGGCAGGTTTCAGTTTATACGTTCACACGAAAGTGTCTTCATCCAATTGGCAGATGTTCTAATGGGAGCCATCAACTACAACCTTAGATATGAAAAGGGAGAAGTTGAAGGAAGGGTGAGAGCCAAAATGAAGCTGATTGAAAAGATAAAAAAACACAGTAATATCAGTCTCAACACCACAACTCCCAAATTTAGAAAGAAGTTTAATTTGTTTTTTATCGCACTGAAATAGCCAATGAGCAGTTTGAATATTATCAAGAAATACCCTGAGCTGCTGGAACTGGCATATCTCAGTGAACGAGAAAGAGAGCATGATCTTCATGCAATATTCAAGCGTGATATAGAAGATAACTGTCAATTCTCATTCAGAGGGTGGCGCATCTATCCTATAAAGACAGATGGCGAGATTGACATGGCAAGATTGTTCAAGCATCTTACCTGTGAAGAAATCATGGTTGAGAACGAAGACGGTACGACTTATCCAAAGCGAGTATTCGAGATGGCTCGTTCACAAAGGCTTCATTGGATAAATCACCATGTGAGAGAATTGACACCAGACAATCTGGATGTATTACCATAGAAGAGAGGGACGGCAAAAAGCGTAAGGTCAAGAAAACATACATCTATGATAAAGTGGAAAAGTATGTTATTGTCTTGGAACAACAACGTAGCAACGGATTCTATCTGTTGACAGCATACCATCTTAACAAAGAGTATGGACTAAAGGCTTTGGAAAAGAAGATGAAAAGAGATTGCAGACACCACTATAAAACGCAAGACCCGAATTGCATCAAAGGCAACCGGGTCTCGAAACTCCTTCTATCTATAGATGAGCGCTGCAAAGGTACGAATATTCTTTGAAATAACGAAGGTTTTTCATTGAATTCTTCTCGATTTTAACATTTGCAGGGCAGTATTGTAAGATAACAGGAAAGAAAATAGCATAATTTTACAGAAAATCGTAATGGAAACATTCAAAGACGTTATATCAAGTGACCAACTTGTCTTGGTCGATTTCTTCGCCACCTGGTGCCAGCCATGCAAGATGATGCACCCCATCCTTGAGCAGGTGAAGGAAGTGTTGGGTGACAGAATCCGCATCATCAAGGTAGATGTGGACAAGTATGGGGTGACTGCAAGTCAGTATGGCATACAGTCTGTGCCCACATTGATGCTGTTCAGACGCGGCGAAGTGTTGTGGAGGACGAGCGGTGTGATGCAGAAATCAGAGTTGCTGGCAACGATTGACCCGTTTTTAAGATAAAAGAGCAGAAATGTCAAAATCTAAATTAAGTCTGTCCTCATGTCCATGGACAAGAGTGAAATAATAAAAATGGTATTGGAACTTTATTCTGCACGGAAAGAGGCAAAGGAATATCTTGACTTCTATGCAGAGCCGAATGAGGGCCAGAAGCTGGAAGAGTATAAGCACATCATACGGGAAGAGTTCTATCCGAGCAGAAACAGAGAGCCAAAGACACGCTTCTCAGTGTGCCGCAAGGCATTGTCCGACTTCAAGAAACTGAAGCCTTCGGAAGATTCAGTCGCAGAATTGATGGTGTTCTATATGGAGAATGCCTGTCAGTTCACTTATGACTATGGAGACATGTGGGAGCAATTCTATGATTCTGTTGAGAGTAATTTCGACAAGACATTGCGCCACATCGTGCTTTATGACCTTTGGGACAAGTATGATTCCCGAATCAAGCAATGCCTTCGTTGGGCAAGCCCTTGTGGATGGGGATTTCCTGACGCACTGAATGATATGTATGAGGAAATGAAGGCGCAAAATGAGGAACTCCGAAAGAAATACAGGAATTTCAAGATGCCCATCAACGCTGATTATTAAACGAATATACTCAAATGGGGAAACCAAAGAAAAAACATAAGAAAGCGAAACAACTGCCCTTAAGCAAAGAAGAGCAGATTTTTCAAGCGGCAAGAGACCTTGCAGCTGAAATTGGCATATCCTATTCTGAGGCATTAGGGTTTACTTTGGGCATAAAGGACGTAACGTATGGTTGGGAAGAAGACTATACGGAAGAAGAGTTTCAGGCACTGATTGACCACGCTGTGGGAGACACTGATTATGAGCACACCCTCTATTGAATCATCTACACGAGAGGAACGTTTGGATTACGTTCTGAATGAATGGAGATGTCTGCACAACTGTGAGCTGTGCGGTAAGTGCCATATTCTGAAAGGCAGAAGCGAAGAAATACTCTATGCAGACTATATAGACGGCAAGCGGTCATATATGGATATAACATTAGAAATCAGAAGCAACAGATAATGATGTCACAGAAATACATATATCCATCGTTGTTCCAAGAGGAAGAGCCGCAAGAAAGCGTTCCTGGTGATAAGAAAGAGTATGACCTGACGAATCTCTTTGAGAGATTGGCAAAGTCTGATTTTCGCAGCCGGTTCCATCTGTCCAAGCAAGACAGGGAGTATGTAATGGAAAAGGGATTGCCGACGATACGAAAACACGCAGAGGACTTTGTGGCAAAAAGACTTGCTCCGGCTGTCATACCGAACGACGGCAAGCAGACTCCCATGCGTGGGCATCCTGTTTTCCTGCTCAACATGCCACTGGCTGTTGTTGCCGGGGATGCTTCTTCAAGTGGCATCACATCTCAGCAGGCAGGGCACTGACCAAGGAAGAACAGGAATATGCTGTTGCCGTATTGATGGCATGGATTGAAAAACAGATGAATAAAGGATGAAGATAGAAGAAGCCATAGTATATGTGATGGTAAAGCGAAATGGCGGCATGACAACCGACCAGATTGCCGATGCCATCAATCGTCATAGGCTGCACCTGAGAAAGGACGGTCAGCCTGTGACAAGCAAGCAGGTGTATGCAACAATCTGCCGTTTCCCTGAAATGTTCACAAAAGAAGCTGGCAGAATCATGTTAATGATATGACGTAACGATATGACAATAGATACAACCAACATGTGCTCACACCTTCAGAAGAAGTTGTTTGAACCAGAAGGTGTGTATTATCCTATATGGCAAGCCATGCAGGATGATGAGACCTTGACAGCAGTGGTACGAAGCAGACAGCTGCACATCTACAGAAACGGGAAGAAAATTCTCGTTCTGGCAGGTAAGGCACAACCGAAGATTATAAGGGAAGACAAAATACAAGAGTTAATAACAAGATTATAAACAAAACATCAAATCATCAAAACAATGGACGCAAAAGAAAAAGTATTGGCAACAATGAAAGAGGCTGGTCAGCCTCTCAACGCAGGTAAAATCGCAGAACTCAGCGGTCTCGACCGCAAAGAGGTAGATGCAGCCATGAAGCAGCTGAAAGCAGAGGGTGCAATCGTCTCTCCTGTGCGTTGCAAATGGGCACCTGCAGAGTAAGGTTTATACTGCTGTCTTGAAATATAGGCAGCAGTATCTTTATTTTTATCAAAATGTTAAGGTGAGGAATCTGAATATCCTTGCCTACGGACACAATTATCCGCTGCATCTTTTTGGGGTAAGGTGCAGACGTATGGCTGTCAGCGTATCTTGGTTTAAAGACGCTTAGCGGTCACGGCGGAAGTCGTTTCGTCTCTCTCCGCCGAACAAAGCTCTGAGCACATTGCCCAAAGCTCCGAACACGAAGTAGCAAACGATGATTGCAACAATATCGTCCATAAGCATTTTCTGTTTTATGGGTTATACACTATTATGAAGATTCACTATGTCCAATCCCTGCCTCTTGGCTTCTCTGACGGTGTAGAACGTGCCGCCCTTGGGATTGCCATCGAAGTAGGCTATGAGACGTGAACTGCGGTTGACCATATAGTCGTTGCGCCTCAGAAGGCAGCCATTGTAGTATTGCTCGCTCAATACGACCACGTCATCCACGATGCGCAGGATGGCATCATACTTGGCTTGCTCTTCCTTGCTCCACCGGTCAGACTGACCACGGAACGGCACAACGGCTATCACCTGCAAGTCCTTCAACTCGCATTGCAACGAAAGGGCGGCTTCTGCCGCCAGCAGGTCAAATCCCATTGCCATGCCACAATAGAAATACCGGTAGCCGTCGGCATACGCCTTGGCTATCTCCGATTTGAGACATTGCTTCAACTCCCTCCGCTTGGCGAAAGGTACGCTGCGGTGTCCGCTGAAGCATACGGACACTGCCTTGTCGTACTTTGTCATACTTTACCTTACTTTATAATGTGTGCGTGCGAGGAACATACCGCCAATAACACATGCCCCGAGCCTTTCGAGTTGGTTGGCATACTTGGCATAGCTGAGACCCTTGGTTATCACATCGTCAAAGACCAACACCATTTTGTTGTCGAAGAACGGCTCATCAAACTCAACGACATTCGCCTTGCGGACTTCATCCTCGTTCTTGCGGTTATCGTGGATGGTCTTACGCTCTCCGCATACCCTCACGTGCTCGTAGCCGTTTTCCGCTCCTGTCAATTCACACACCCTGTGGCAGAAAGCTTGTAGCGGAGTTCGTTGCTCTCGCTTGTGGATGCTGGAACGGGGGCGAAGACGATGTTCACGCAACCCTTGCCGTAGAGTGTCAGCATATTCTCTGCGGTGCGCTGCGCCACTTCCTCGTAGGCTCTTCCGTCCTTGAAGTCAAACACTAATTGTCTGTCGGCAATCTCCTTCTCACCCACATTGCGGATGCGTGCGGGATAGTATTTGCAGAACCAAGTCTGAGGCTTGTCTAACTGCTTTTGGATTTGATAGTCATTCTTGTGTGCCATTGCTCTTATGTTTTTTCTTCCCTTATTTCGGAGGCTTTTCCTGCCTGCCCAAGGGATATTTTTTGCTTTCCAAGAGTGATGGCGATCAAAAAGCCAAATCGGGAGCGAAAAATACGCTCTGCACGCAGAGGAAGATTTTTCGGTCAAATGCAATGGACGATTTGGTGTTTGAACAATCGCCAGCATTACCTTTGCAAAACAATATCCGCAGCGGCAAGGCAGGCGAAAAGAAATCTGTTATGTAAAAGAGGAAACGGGCGGGATGGCGTGGGGCGAAGCTGTATATGGGGAAGGACGATAGTTGATATGAGGGAAAAAGAGAAAATCTTGTAATAGGGAACGACATTGCCTTTTATCAGCATGGAGACAGTCCTACAAGCAGAGAAAACTATTGCCCTAAAAATGAGTTGGATAGTATTTTCTAAAAGTAGTATCGACTACGAATAGTATAATAGTCGAATAGTTTTTACTACCATACTACGGATAGTAAAGTCTGTTTATAGAAGAGATAGCGGTATCATCGTCTGTTCGGCGATGATACGCGCGGCACTCATGTGTCATGCCGCTTTAGGTATTCTGTCATTGCCTCATTGACAATATCACGCAAGGACATCCCTTTCTTGATGGCGAGGTACTTCATCCTCGTGTGGATGCTCTTGTTGATAAGGAAATTGCAATGCACCGGCACTTCGGTAGTCTCAGAAACAGACACAGGTGGTGCTGGTGTAGTTTCTGTGACTATCTGCTCCTTACTCGGCTTCTTTGTGGAAGAAAGGAGTCCGTTGAGACCGCCTTTCATTCCCTCTTTCAACATACTGCTCTTGCTCATGGCTATGCTATTTTAAGTTTAACACTTCTTTTGCCAAAGACATATAATCACTGGCACCATTGGATTTGGGATTATACTCAAAGATAGTCTTGCCGTTGATGGGTGCTTCTGCCAAAGCCACATTATCACGGATGACGGTCTTGAAACCTTCTCGTGAAAACTGTCATTGACGATTTCCCTCACGCTTCGGTTCAACGTCTTGCGGCGATCGAACTGGGTGATGACGATGCCGCCCACTTTAAGGTTGGAGTTGAGCCGCTCCTGAACGATGCGGATGATGTCCATCAACTTTGCCATACCTCTCATGGCAAGGTATTGCGCTTGAACAGGGATGATGATGTAGTCGGCTGCGGTGAGGGCATTCAAGGTCAGCAAGCCCAATGACGGTGGACAGTCGATGATGATGTAGTCGAAATGCTCTTTGGCGATGGCTTTGGTGATAAGTCCCTTCAAGATAAGCTCCCGTCCCGGCTCGCTGATAAGCTCTAACTCAGCCGCAGACAGGTCAAGGCATGAGGGTGAGACGGTGATGCCGTTGTGCAACTTGACCAACGGCAAGGTGTACTGTCCACACATTGCGCCATAGACTGTCTGTTCTTCCTCGATGGACAATCCCAAGGCTTCCGTGAGGTTGGCTTGTCCATCCATGTCAATAGCCAAGACGTTCTTCTTACTCAGTTGCAGAGCTGCCGCAAGGCTTACTGCGGTCGTACTTTTCCCTACACCACCCTTGTGATTTAATACTGCAATTATCTGTGTCATAACATGATACTACTATTAGTGAATACTACTTTACTATTCTACTACTGATAGTACATACTAACCATAGTAAAAGCGGATTTACTACGATTAGTACGTACTACTCTCAGTTGATACTACCCTCAGAAGGAAGGTCTTCGCTCTTGTCCTGCGGTGCATCGGCTGGCGGTACGGGAGCCTCGCCTCTGCCTTGGCTGCCTTGCGTGCCTTTGTTGCAGGTGTGTCGGTTGCATCCTTCTTCCCTGCATTGACAAAGGCGATGGAGTCAGCTATGATGCTATGCTGTATGTGGTTCTCTCCGTTGCGGTCTGTCCAAATGGAAGAAGTCAGTGTGCCTTCCACAAGCACCATACGACCCTTGGTGAGGTATTCAGCCAAACGGATATGGTTCTCCTTGCTGCTCTTCACCCTTACCCAAGTGGTGATTTGCTTGCCCTTACTGTAGTCGTCCACTGCGATGTCAACAGCCATGAATGTTCCGTGTGTACCTGTGATGACGCGGCAATCCTTTGCTCCGATGCGTCCGATAGTGTGAGTGTAAATCATAATGTGAAAATGTTATAGTGGCAAGTTGGTTAGACTTGCCGTTACCTTGTTATTTAAATGACTTTTCTTGTTGATTGAACATAAGCTATTGCTTCATTCATAATTTCTGCTCGTGACCTACTCTTGTTATCTTGCATCCACTCATCAATTTCAGATTTGAGGAACATGATACGTTTCCCCTTCTTATGGAATGGTATTTGTTTATTGCTTGTCCAACAATAGATTGTGTGTTCAACTGGATGGGTAGGGAGATACTCACTCAATTCGGAAACACTAAGCCATTCCAATCCCTTATCGGCTGAATTTGAGTCATTAGTGTGGAAAACTTTTCTTCTAAAATCTCCAGCTTGTTTATTACTAATGACAATGCTGATGGCAAGTCATTAAAACTCAATATTTGCTTTTCCATATCAATATATGTGTGGCAAGTTGGTTAGGCTTGCCGTTACCTTGTTATTAATATCCTTTCTTCGTCTGCCTTGTATTGGCGACAAAAGACTTGTTGCTGCCTGTGAGACTGATAGAGCCGCAATTAACAAACTCTCCGTCGGAATAGACTCTGTACTTCTGTCCGCTTACCTCATGCTTCTGTTTGATGCGCTCTCGCATCCACTTCTTGGCTGCGGTCAATGAGCAAAAGGTCTCGCTCTCCTTGGTCGTCTCGTCATATACGATGCACTGGGTCATACATGCTCCTACTTCATCCATGCACCTATACTCGACGTGACATAGTCCAACTGACCGCCAAATATGTCGCTTGGCTCTATGTCGTATTGTCCATCCTCACTTCCTTGTCCTCTCCAAGAAGCGACAAGTTTCCGTCGGCATCCAAACGTGCTGCGTCTATGACGATGTCACGAGGCTCGTCAAAGAGATAACCTGCCACGATGGGCTGCTCTCCCTCGAAATGCACCTCAAAGCCTCCGTCCACCTCCGTGCCGTACTTGCGAAGAGCCGCTTTCAGCTCGTCCTGCTCCCGGTGCTGCAATGCCTGGAGTTGTCCGTGGATAGTGAGGTCTTGCAGTTCTGCCTCTCGTTTGGTGTGGGTTGCCTCGCCGGTCTTGCAGTCGATGTCATACTTGTGGTAAACCACTGGGATATGGTCTGCCGATGTGACAAGCCATGTGATGTTGTTCACTGAGAAGCCCTGTCTGGTGAGGAACTCCTCGATGTCTGAGCCGAGAAGGTGGTCGGCTACGTCAAGATACTCGATGCGTGCGTCAGCATCATGCAGGATGATAATCTTCATTGCCTTTCTATTTTTAGTGATACAAATAAGTTTGTCGCCCATGTCGCTGGACTTGTTTAACTACGTTGAAGAAACTTACGCTCAGCATAGTGAATAAATTCCCTCTGCGTTCGCTTAACCGTTTCTTTCTCTTCCCTCCTTTCGAGACCTTTCAGCCTGTGGAGGGATATTTTCTGCTCCCACAAGCCGCAAGAAAAGACATAAAGACAAATTATGTGTGAAGAATACTCTTTTCCGAGGAAAGGAAGATTGTTCACAGTCACAAGACCTCAAGCAGAATTGACGATTGTCTCAGACGCGGCTAACTTTGCAGGAAATATGCCTACCACTGCGCTGATTGGAAGAAGATTATTGATATTGGCTGCAAGAGGAATGATGTGTTATATATAAAGAGGTAAGAAGAAAGATTGAAACAGTAAGGGTGGGCAGTGAAGTGTTTGCAGGTCTGCTGTACCGACATAAAGCGAGTGTGTTGGCTGACCGGGATGCAAGTCATCAAAGCTTCAGCCTTGATAGCTTGTAGCACGGACAGACAATTCTCTCGCGTCGGTACTTCGGCATACTGTCAGCTTTGGCTAATAGCAACGTGTTGCCATCAGCCAAGGATGTCTGTATGACGACAGACCATGTAACGCTTCGCAAAGGCGTGGGGCAAAGCAGTATAATTTAGAAGTAGATAGTAACGTATATCAGGCAAGAAGAGACAGTTGCGCAACGGACAAATCGGGCACTCCTGTCAGCATGACAAATGTGCCTTGTCCTTGCCGCAGGACACTGAGGCAGATTGGACGTAGCAGACATGTCTGCCACATTCAATATGCCTGAGTGGACAAGAACTGCCTCTTGTATAGCAGAAGAGAAATTGTAAAACAGTTGATTAGTGGTAAAGGTGGTATGGGTGGGCAGAATGGCATTACACGGACATTGCCGAAGCCCGATAATGGGACAGCCAGACAGCAATAAAGGCAGTTATCAGAAGTGTCAGTTTCTGATAGTGACATTGTTGGCTGCCTGTCACATGGGATTCGTGCGGTGTCCGTACAGTAATGCCGTTCTGAAGGTGTGGGGCGAAGCGATACAACGCACTTGGACGAAACCACCGCTTATAACAGAAAATATTTTGCAGTCAAAGAGAAGAAGAATAGTAAAGCAGGTGTGGGTGGGTAGTGAAGCTGTCGCAAGATTGACGGTCTGAATATCAAGGCGAGTGGATAGCCAGTAAAGGACACAATTATCAGAAGCCTCGGCTTCGGCATCTTGTGGCATAGATGGCAGTCCTCTCGCGTTCAGACCTTGGCATACTGTCTTTCTTGCTAATAGCGACTTTGTCGCCATCAGCCGGGAATATCTGTATGCCAACCATCTTGGTGACGTTTCGCAAATGGTGAGGGACGAAGTGGTTAGAATAAAGGAAGACGCGTTGCCGTTATGGTTAATAAATGCACATGGTTGTTATTAGAGAAGATTATCACACGCTATAACAGCAGATTGATGTCCCTGAGCAAAACAAAAGCGACCCGAAGGTCGCCTTGTTATGGAGAGGAAAGGCTATTTCTTGCCTTTCTTGGTTGCTGGCTTGGCCGGCTCTTCCGCAGGAGTCTCCTCCTTGTCGGGACACTCGTAGAACTTGGTTGCAACATGATGATTCTGGAGTGCTTCACGCCATCCTTGTCTGTCCACTCCTCTGGCTTGAAGAAACCCTCGACGGTGAGCAACGTGCCTTGGTGAGCTTGTCGAATGATTCGGTGTGCTCGTTCTTGCGCCATGCCTCCATATTCATGAAAGCCGATACGCGGTTGGTTTCCTCGCCGTTCTTCTCCTGACGGCCTACTGCCAATGAGAAGCGTGCTACGCTGGCGTTTGCGAACTGACGGATTTCTGCATCCTTACCTACGAAACCTGAAACTGTGAAGTTGTTCTCGATCTTTTTCATTTTGAATTGAATTTAAAAGTGAAACTTAATTTTTACATGCATTCAAAAGCAGGGATGTGGCACCATGTGGGAAGCACCATGAAAATCGTTCGCAATACTCTTTTTGTCGTTGGCGGTAAGGGAGAAAAGGAAGATTACGCACTATTTTATTGGTCACAGCGATAGCGGCCACACAAGAAGGAGGAAGTCCTTCGCAGCATCACGCTACCTTTGCATGGTAAAAATAAGTGGCTTTCAAATAGCTCAATTCAGAAAAAGACGGGGCCAAACAATGGAACAAAGGTTGTAAGCAAGGAGGCAATCCGTATGCAACAGACAGGGGCACTGCTATGGCTGTATGCCTGGAGAAACGAAGCGGGAAATCCGACCTTACAGCTGTATCATCAGAAGAGTGAGGAGCATGAACACTGATGCACGATGAACGACAAGCCTAAGGGTCAGCTTAGCAATAGAGGCATCAAGCCAAAAGAGGACAGACATCAGAGGATTGGCGATAGCACTGTCATCATGCTAAGACCAAGTTCTGTGTCCGACAAGGAAGAGTCGCAAAAGACAGACGAGTAAAACCAAAAGGCGAAATGACCATTCCTATAACAAGGTACAGAGACGCTTAAAACGGCGAAGGGACTTTGGCGACGTATCGCTATACAGGTGTCGAAGCATCGCTTCTATAACAGGACTGGAGCAAGTGAGCAAACCGCACAACTTGCTCCCAAGGTATTTCAGTTACAACAGCCATAACCTCATTGGAGGATTGTCCTAAAAGAGTTTTTGCAGTCAAAGGAAGAAAGAGTCTGCAAGCCACATAGCCAACAGACTCTCTCCTGATTATTCACAGATGACAACATCATCCTTGTACTCCGTCACTTCCTTGCCGTTGATGAGCTGGACAATGACCTCACAACCCAAGTCCTCGACAATCGTTCCCTCTGTCTGACCTCTTCGGGGATAAAGCAAGGTGCAGAAACACCCTACAACGCCGTCCAACTGCTCCATGTCTATCGTTGCCATATCCGTTCCTCCTTGTTAGCCGAATGTGATTGGATTGATGCAGAAATTCGTGTCCTCTGCCTCATACTCGTATTCATTGATGAAGTCAATCATCTTCTGTTCGCTTCTTCCGTCCTGTGAGACACCAGTCTTCTCACACCACAACTTGATAGCATCACCAAAGGTGGAGTAAGCACCCTCACAATCCTCAAAGAGTTCTCCGTATGCAGTGACGTAGCACTCTTCGGGGAAGAAGTCGTTCTCATCGTGCGTATAGAAGATGTCGCAACCTGGCTCAACCTCTCGCCAACTGATTGAAAGTTCATCGCCAAGTGCCTTGTTCACCTCCTCAAAGAACAAGTCGCATGAAGACCAAGCACTTTCGGTGTCAAAGGACAAGAGGGCATAATCGTCTTCCACGTTCTCCTCATACTCTGCCAATAGATGTGTCCTCTCACCGAGATGCCTTTCTTCTCGTAGTCAATGCCATAGTGTTCTGCCAAGAGATACAGATACACATTATTACTGTTCACCTCCAACTCTTGGAGTGTGTTCCAAAGGTCTGCCACGGCTTTGCGTGAGCCTGTCACCTTGTACTGAGTGTCGCAAATGTTAGCCATAAGATAAAATTTTTATTTTCTTCCCTTATGTAGAACCAACTACCATCGGGATTGATTAAAGAATTATGTTGCCCCAAAAGGTGTTATGGCTCATCAATGCAAGGTTTTGCCGTCAAATACTACCTCTGCCACAATCAGAGCGTGGAGATTTCACGGACAAACCACAGGCACCGACCTTGCAGGATGAACGCCATGACAGGTACCTTTGCAACACAATTCTTATCAAAGCCGATGGGGTGGTACATGGCAGACTGCATGGTACAGCAGTGTGAAGTGACGTTATAGGTGGAGATAAGGCTATAAGAGGTTTTTGCAGTCAAAGGAGAAAAGAGTCCACAAAGTGCAGTATCTACAGGACAAAAACACTTTAGTTTACCTTGTTAGCTCTTATATATATGCTAACCTAAAGTAAACTGTATATATGTCCGTCTAAAACCCGAAAACCGTACGGGTCAGCTTACGTCAGAAACAGAAGTATAGAACCATAGAAGTGGTTCAAGAAGTCTTTCTTCCTTTGACTGCAAAATATTATCTTTGCACGAATCATAATTGCCCTGTAGGATTTAATATAATTTAACACTCTTTGTTGAATGCAAGGAAGAACAGCTTCAATATGCTGAATATCAGTAGTATAACATTGTGTTAACCCTTAATCTGTAGAAAAGGATGTTATCATACAAAGTAATGTCCATTTGTACTTTTTCTATATGGTTTTATACTTACATTTGCATATCATTTGTATCTTGATAACAGTAACTAACTGATTATCAATATACTTTATATTTGAGGAAGGAAAGTAGTACATGAATGGCACAAAAATTCCTCAAGATACCCGAAGAGTACTCTTTTATTTTCAACAGGCTACAGATTTGGGGCATTCTGAGTCACAAATGATAAGTGGATATCTGTATAAAGTAGGAGCATGGGATTTGAAGCCAGACCCTTTAAAAGCTGCCGAACTCTTTGTGTGTCCGTCAATGACAAACCCCAGTGATGAAATTGTATAGTGGGAAGCTATAAATTTATTCTTATATGGTGGTATTGGAGGAACACCTCTAAATGAATATAGAGGTGTTAGTCTGTTGGTGTTTATGAGCCAATTGGAAATTCCCTATGCAATGTATTTGTTAGGTAAGGCTCATGAAAACGGTTTATGGGGAGTGTCTAAAGACAAAGACGAGGCGATAAGATATATCGTGAGTCTGCGAATTTAGGGTGTACTGCTGCTATGCTATTTCAGCCTTAAAAGAAGAGCCTTTTGTGGTGACTGAACAATAAGCAGAGAGGAGGTGATTATTTGCTTTACCACTTATTTAATGTATTTGGAAAATTCTTCAATGCAATAATGCAAAATCCGCATAATAAAAGGCAATAGTCGGATAAAATAAGCCAAGTTTCCCGAAAACCTTATTCGTAAGGTATCCGCAGGTAAAAATAAGGAGTTAAGTATTTATTTAACTCTTGATTTATATATTATTGTAATTTTATTATCGGTAATCTTATTCAATTTCCCCAGACGCGTACTCTAACCGGGCTGGGCTACAGCCCGAATTGCGGATGCAAAGGTACGGCTTTTTTGTATTTGCAAATATTCTCTGTACTTTTTTACATTAAAATAGCGTAGTTCTCTTTAATTTTTTGAGTTTCAAAAGATAAGCGGAGCATAGAAAATAGGCAGGTAACGATTAGGTGACGAAAATCCATCGCTCGCTTGCGTTTTTCTGCATAACCTCAAATAACTCTTCAACTACAAAAGTAGTTAATTTACTTGACCTTAGCAAGTTTTTACGAAAGATTTTTAAGGGAGATCAGGTCCTGTTTCGGGCTTGGTTTCCTTTTTTATTTCATCTGTAAGCCCCCTCTTTTTACTGTGTTCATCCTCTCTCCGAACAGCTTATTTCCGGTGATTAGCTTTTATTCCTTCAAAAAAGATTAAAAAATACATCATTGATACATAATGGTTTGCTGACAAAATATGGGGCTGGCGGTATCCGTCAGCCCTATGTTCACCTTCCGATTTTTCCAAACTTTGCAGGCGAAGAAAGACAAAAACAGTATCGGACTAAAAACAACCGACAAATGGAAGAAGGCAAGAATGAAATCATGGAGCTCAGGCAGATGATCGAAGGCTGCTTCGAGCGTCAGAACAAGCTCATCGCCCGTCTGGAAATGGAGCTGGAACACTCAGTAACTTCAACGGCAAGCAGATGCTGGACAGCCGCGACATGCGTCTCCAGCTGAAAGTCTGCGACCGGACACTGATACGCTGGCGCATGTCGGGAAAGCTGCCGTCCTTCAAGATCAGCGGCAAGGTGTACTTCTGGGCATTCGACGTGTACAAGTTCCTCCGGGAGGAATACGGCACGACCGCCCTGCCGGAAGCCTTCGAAGAACAGGAACCGATAACAATTAAAAATAGCAAGACAAATGGAAAATCAAAGTAAGTACATTATGATCGAGCGGAACAAGTTCGCCGCTCTTGTCAAGGCACACCGCAAATGCCTGCAGATGCTGAGTATCCTGACCTACGCGCATACCGTCAAGGAAGTGCGGCTGACCTTCACGCTGGAGGAGATCTGCGAGCTTCTCCAGATGACCCGTGAGGAAGTGGAGGCACAACGTCAGAGGGGTATATCCGTTTCAGCGTGCAGAACGGCATAACCGTCTACGAGATCACGGACATCCTGCGGTTGAAGAACATGCTGGAGATGGGAAAGATCTACCGCAAGATCGACGGAATGGCGATAACCGTTCCGGTGAAAAAAGAGACCGGGAATGTAACGGATTCATTAACCGATTAATAGGATTCAATATGAGACAGTTGGTACATGCCTCGCTGTTCAGCGGGTTTGGTGCGGCAGATCTCGCCGCCGAATGAATGGGATGGCGCAACGCTTCCACTGTGAGATAGATGAGTTTTGTAACCGAATTTTAAATTACTGGTTCAGCCATGCAGAAAGTTATACGGATATTACAACTACGGATTTTCGGGGATGAAGGGGACGGATCGACATCCTCACGGGAGGTTTTCCATGCCAGCCCTTCTCCGTTGCGGCCGGCGAAAGGGTGCGGAGGACAGCCGTTACCTCTGGCCTCACATGCTCCGTGCCATTCACGAGATCCGGCCCGGTTGGATTGTTGGTGAGAACGTTGGTGGCATCCTCCAGGTGGTACAGCCCGGCAAGGCGGCTCACGTGGGATGTCAGCCCTCTCTGTTCGGAGAGGATCAGCTGTATACCGTAAGCGGGAGGAATACGTCGTCGAGACCATCTGCCGTGATCTTGAGCGTGAAGGATATACCGTCCAGCCGCTGCTTATTCCGGCTTGTGCCGTCGGTGCCCCGCACAGAAGGGACCGTGTCTGGTTTGTTGCCCACGCCGATAGCCTCGGACTTCAAGGTAAGGGGACCCGGAAGCCAACAGAAGGGCCTGCCGGAGATCATCCGCGAGATGCTGCTGCCCACCCCGACAGCGACGGAGATACGCCACCGGCAACGGTGGAACGTTGGAAACGTCAGGGGCGCACCTCCATGCACGAGACGGAAGACGGGGAGAAGAATCCCAACGGCCTGACGGACTTCCTTGACTTCCACGGGCTGCTCCCGACCTTGGAGCACATTGGAAGGAAGGGGAAGAACCCGCGGCAGGGAGGCCTTCCCGATTTCTTTGCCCAAACTGGGAGGAGTTTCCAACTCAATCCCCTGTTTGTGGCCGAGATGATGGGGTTCCCCACGAGCTGGACGGTATTACCTTTTCTTCCTGGCGGCAGCAGTCCGTCAAGGGATACGGGAACGCCATCGTCCCCCAGGTAATCCATGAGATATTCAAAGCGATAGAATCAACCTATAAACAGTAAACGACATGCGCACGTTAGTCATAACAGAACATCCCGAGTTCGGCAAGGTCCGGACCGTGGAAGCCGGAGGCAGGGTCTGGTTTTGCGCCAGGGACGTGGCCTCGGCATTGGGATACGCCAATCCCAAGGATGCCGTCAACCGGCATTGCAGGCCGAAGGGGGTATGCGTCCACGACCTCCTGACGGCAGGCGGCCGGCAGAAAGTGAAGTTCATCGACGAGGGGAACCTGTACCGCCTGATGGCCTGTAGCCGCCTGCCTCGGCCGAGAGGTTCGAAAGCTGGATCTTCGACGAGCTGGTCCCCCGCACGCTCAAGGAGGGCGGCTACCTGCTGGAAAAAGAGGGGGAAACGGACGCGGAACTGCTCTCGCGGACCCTGCAACTGGCGGAGGCCAAGCTGAAAGAGCGTGACCGGTACATATCCGGACTGGAAAAGGAAAACGCGCTGAACGCCCTTAAATTGAGCCTGCAGGCCCCGAAAGTACGTTATTTCGACGAGGTGCTCCACTCTCCAAGCACTTACACGGTCACGCAGATCGCCAAGGAGTTGGGCATGAGCGGCAGGGAGCTGAACCGGAGGCTGAAGGCTCTCGGTATCCAGTTCCGCCTTGGCGGAACCTGGCTGCTTACCGCACGTTATCAGAAGGAAGGATACACACGGACCATACGCACAGCTGGCAGAGCGCTGCGGGGAAACCGGTACGGCCATGCATACGGTGTGGACCGAGAAGGGCCGTCTGTTCATTCACTGCCTCTTCAGCAGCCTGTCTCTCTTTTAACCTTTCGCCGCTGGCGGCAACAAAAAAAGGGCTGTTCCCCGTTATTTGGGAGAACAGCCCTTGAAATCTCCGTCCCGGCCCCGTTTCATTTATCAAGGCATGTCTACCGAATGGCCCGCTCCCCTGATGGAGCTGTAGTCCCCCCGGATCACTTTCCGCATTGACTTCAGGATATACTTGCACGTGCACGTATATTGGAAAAGCCGAAGGCCAGCCAGCCGTCACTGAAATACGCTTTTATACACCGGGTGTTCTTGATATACCCATATAATACATCTTGTCACCGCCGACCTCCCTTGCTTCCACCTGCACCTCGTAATATTCGCCTTCGTGCTCCACGCAGGCTTCCCACAGGCAGGTTTCCGTGTCTGCTCCCGGGTAAGATCCCAACGTTTTACGCTATGCTCCACAATCCTCATATCCAGTTGTTTTTATTTCACAAAGTAAAGCGTCCATCCTGATCTTTCATAATGATATAACTCTTATTATCCATGACTTAACTTTATTTTTCTTTATTCCCGTACTCATCCGGGGACGGGAAGGCTATAGTTTTGGCCCCCTCCGGTTTCCCTTTTCCCTGAGTGTCCGGGTATCCCGCCGCGTCTCCTGCTGCCGTAGCGTGTCGGTAAGCATCCGGATGAAATGCCCGTAATCCTCCACGAGCTGCTGGACGCATTCGAGCCGCAGCGTGTGCGCCATGTTCGCCATCGGGCTTGTACTGCGGGCGGCGATGTCCTGCCTGAGCAATGTGTCCAGGCAGACATTCTGCCTCTTTTTCAGATACTCCAACACTTTTTCCGGACTGCCCGATTCCCTTGCCTTCTGTCTCAAGTCCCTGAAACATTTGTACAGGTAATACTCCTTGTACGCCTCTTCCGCGTGTGACTCGAAAAAGGAGAGGTAATCCTCACCGGCTTTTGCCGCCTTGTTCTGGATCTTTTCGTCCAGGAGTTCCATTTTCTCATTCAGCCGGTCCATAAACCGGACCATGCCTGGGTTCTGTCTTTCCATACCTTATCGTTTTAATCCGTTCGTCCTATGTTTTACGGGTTGTCTGTTTTCCTTTTTCACGTCCTCTTCCGGCTGTTCGAGGGAAAGGATACGCGAGAACTCCATGCAATCTTTCAGCACCTGCCGCGAGCATTCCAGCGACAGCGCACGGCAGGTGTCCGCCATCGGGTGGGTGCCGCTTCCCGCCGGCGTTCCGCCCGCCAGCCTTTCCCTGTGGTACATGGCGATATCCCCGAAATACCTCTTCAGATCCTCTACGTCATCCGTCCTGCTGACTTTATTACGTAACAGGCGGTAATGCCCGCGCAGTAGCTCCCCCTTGTACAGGTACGCGGCTTTCCACTCAAAGAAACGGCAGTAGTCCGTAGAGGCGGACTCCAACCCCTCGCGCATGACATTCTCGACGGCTGCGATCTTGTTGTCCAGCAATTTCCGTAGTTTGCGGACGCTCCAGTTTTCCTGCCTCATATACGTTACATCTTTAATCCGTCCGGCCTCTTTCTTTCAGGGGCCTTCTTCGTTTTTATCTCCTTCTGGGGAGCCTTCATGGACAGAAGCCGTTCGAAGCCAGCATAATCCTTGACCAGTCCCTGCATACATTCCAGCCGGTAGGTATGTGCCAGATTGAAAATATCGTCCGTGCTACGCCTGCGGATACTCCCGCTGACCAGCTCCTTCAGGCATTCCTCCCGTTTATGCTGTATATATCCATGCACCTCCCCGGGAGCTTCCGCCACCCTGATTACCTGCCGGAGTTCCCCGTATTGCTTTACCATGAAATGGGACTTGAACAGCTCCTCCCCGTTCCACGCAAAATGATAAAGGTAATCCCGGTCCAGTTTATCCCGTTTCTCCTTTATGCTTTTTTCCTCGTTCCGTATCCGCATGTCCAGATACTCGGCAAGCCGCTCCATGCCGTATTTTTCCTGTTCCGTCATATTCTATAATACTTTTTTTTCCACTGTCACGATCGTATCATTATGCCACCCGCCGTGGGCGACCAATAGAATCTCTATGATTTCAAAACCGTATTTCTTGCCTATTCCACCAGAGTTCCATCCGCAGGTGATTACAATGCCTCCTTTTTTTACAATTCGGCCGATGGCCTCTTTCTGCCTGCTTCAGTATGAAGCTGGGTGGTTT
>ENA-OQJH01000165-OQJH01000165.1-human-gut-metagenome-genome-assembly--contig:-NODE-165-length-39304-cov-29.940884_pt1 | contig 39304 bp, 43 predicted proteins | sample MGYA00242597_ERZ504763 | MGnify/ENA primary metagenome ERZ504763 (study PRJEB26092, sample SAMD00036359) | human gut metagenome | host: Homo sapiens | study: EMG produced TPA metagenomics assembly of... | reverse complement strand
CTAGCTATCTCTCGTTTTACTGTTTTTGGTTTTTCAAACCGTTCTTAAAAATGTAAAGAATTTTCGAGAATCGTATGTGTTTCACTGTTTAGTTATCAAGGTTGTCTGTCTTGCGACAGCTTGTTTATTTTATCATGTTGTTTTTGATTTGTCAAGAACTTTTTTAAGTTTTTTCAAATCTTTTTTTTCAACCGATTTACTGTTTGTTGACAGCTTGTTTACTTTATCATAGTTTCAAGTGTTTGTCAACATCTTTTATTTATTTTTTGTTTTTCCTAAAAAATAAAAACGGAGAAGGAGGGATTTGAACCCTCGCGCCGCGTTAGCGACCTATACCCTTAGCAGGGGCACCTCTTCGGCCTCTTGAGTACTTCTCCAGACTCCGAACTAATAGTTCAATATTAAATTCGAATGCACTTTGGAATCTCCCGAAGCGCATTTGTAATTATATGTAAAAACTGTTTTGTCAACAGGTTTTTTTACTTTTTTTCATATTTTTTATTTTTACCCTAAAATCCGGTTTCAGGACTTGCAAATTTCATACTTCCATCAAGAAGTATACTGTGTTATTGTCGCTTCGATACGTTTTTTTACCTCTGCTGCAATCTCTGTTGTTTTCATATCTTTATACTCATCATAGTATATGGGTTCCAGAAAATGTACCTGCACTGTAAGTTTTTTGACAGATCCCGTATCAAACGCTTTATAAGAATCAATCAGTGCTACGGGTACGATCGGACATTTTGATTTCGTTGCAGCTTTAAAACTTCCACCTTTAAATTCCTGCGGATGATTGCCGTCTTTGCTTCTGGTTCCCTCGGCAAAAATCAGATAGTTTCTTCCTGCCTTTACTTCTTTGATAACATTAATGATTACCTGCATAGATTGTTTGACATCATCACGGTCAATCATAAACGCTTTCATGCATGCAAATACCTGCTTCAGAATGGTACGTTTGTCAGCTCTTTTTTTGCCACTACCGAGAAAGGTACCGGACACACCTGTATGATTGCAAGTACATCAAATAATCCCTGATGATTGGGAAAGAAAATAAACCCATTTTCTTTTGGAATATTTTCCATACCATGACCGTCAATTACCAGATTACCGCCTTTCACTGCTCTGTTATCTACATATTTAAGAAGCTGATATCTCTGTTCTTCACTGTAACGTTCTGCATGCGATGCATACCAGCATAACTTAAACCATCCATATGGAACAAAAAAGAGATTTCTAAATACCATCAGTAATATTCTTTTCATTTTTTTGCCCTCGATATATTACACTCCTGCTTTTTCCGAAATTTTGTCTTCATATCCCGGATTTTTCTTGATAAATGTTTCATATGCTTTGGTATACGTCTTGTAAGCATCTGTCTTCATAAATTGGACATATGCTGTAGCCGCCTGAGTTTTCATATCATCTGTGATCTGTGATGGTGCCATGATATAATAAGTTTTATCCTGTTTACCAACCATATAAGTTTCAACACATGGATATTCCTGATCATCCTCCAGGATCAGATTGTAGGTTATGTATACATAACTGTACTTGTCATTTTCAGAAAGGATCTCACAATCCTGAACAGATACTTTCTTAGGATTATGTGCCGCAAAATATTTGAGTGTTGCTGTAATCTCTGTCTGAAGATCTGCTTCTGTATTATCTGCCTGGTTATAGCACTCCTTCACTTTCTTTTCTTTCCCGTCAGTATAGGACTGAATCAATTCCTCTGTTACTTTTTCCGGTGATTTATGACTCACTCCCCCGCATCCTGCCACACAGAGTGTCAGTAATACCAACACTCCGGCTGCAAGATATCTGTACCATTTCTTCATGGTTATTCCTCTTCCCCTCTGTTCTCATCCTGTGTCTCCTGATCTGTCGGCTGATCAGATTCTTCTGTTTCTGCACTGTCCGTAATTTCCACTGCTGCCTGCTGTGCATTTGTATCTTTTTCTTCTTTATCTCTCACTTTAGCTACACTGGCTACAGTGACACCCTCTGTAAGATTGATCAGTTTTACACCCGATGTAATTCTTCCAAGAATGGAAATATCAGCGCAGGCGATTCTGATGATAATACCTTCCGTAGTGATCAGCATTACTTCATTATCTTCATTTACAGCTCTTGCTCCGATTACATCACCGGTTTTCTCGGTAATCTTATAACATTTTACACCTTTACCGCCACGATTCTGACAGGTAAATTCGCCCATAGAAGTACGTTTACCCATACCATTTGCAGAAACTATCAGCAGACAATCTCCCTGAGAATTCAGCTGCATTGCTACCACTTCGTCTCCATCATCGATATTCATACCGCGTACGCCCATAGAAGTTCTGCCTGTACTTCTTACATCTGTTTCTTTAAAACGGATACACATACCATCTTTTGTAACAAGTATTATATCCTTCTTATCATCTGTAAGCTTAACCTCGATCAGTTCATCATCATCACGCAATGTGATAGCTGCCAGTCCGTTTTTACGCACATTCGCATATTCTTTAATCGGTGTTTTCTTTACCAGGCCATTCTTCGTAGCATCATCAGATAATGACCATCTTCAAATTTGCGGAGCGGGATTACTGCAGTGATGCATTCCCCTGGCATAAGCTGTAACAGATTAATAATCGCAGTTCCTCTTGCAGTACGTCCTGCCTCCGGAATCTCATATGCCTTCAGACGATATACCCTTCCTGTATTTGTAAAGAACATCAGATAATGATGGGTAGTTGTCATCAGAAGTTCTTCAATGTAGTCATCCTCAAGAGTCTGCATTCCCTTGATTCCTCTTCCACCTCTGTTCTGGCTTCTGAAATTATCTACTGTCATTCTCTTAATATATCCAAGTTTGGTCATTGTGATCACTGTATTCTCTCTCGGAATCAGATCCTCTGTAGAAATATCGTATACATCATATCCGATAGAAGTCTTTCTGTCGTCTCCGTATTTCTCTGCAATTGCAAGAATTTCTTCCCGAATCACGCGAAGAAGAAGACTTCTGTCCGCAAGGATAGCCTCGTATTTACGGATTTTTTCCATTAAATCAGCATACTCTGCTTCCAGCTTCTCTCTTTCCAGACCTGTCAGAGCACGCAGACGCATATCTACGATTGCCTGTGCCTGAACATCTGTCAGTTCAAAGCGATCCATTAACTCCTGTTTTGCGATCTGCACATCTGCGAAGCTCTGATAATACGGATCACCTCATCAATATTGTCCAGTGCTTTCAGCAGACCTTCTAAAATGTGAGCTCGCTCTCTTGCTTTATTCAGGTCATATTTCGTTCTTCTGGTCACTACATCTTCCTGATGAGCCAGATAATATTCCAGCATCTGTTTCAGGTTTAATACCTTCGGTTCCAGACTTCCGTTATTCGGAATAAGTGAAAGCATATTTACGCCAAAAGTATCCTGTAACTGCGTATGCTTATACAGTAAATTCAAAACTACATTTGCATTTGCATCCTTGCGCAGATCAATACAGATTCTCATTCCCTCACGACTGGAATGGTCATTCAGGTCTGTGATTCCGTCAATCTTTTTATCTCTTACAAGTTCTGCAATCTTTGAGATCAGACGCGCTTTATTTACCAGATACGGAAGCTCTGTGACAATAATTCTGGACTTTCCGTTTGGAAGAGTCTCAATATTTGTCACTGCACGTACACGAATCTTACCACGACCTGTTCTGTATGCTTCTTCAATCCCTCTTCTTCCAAGAATCGTCGCACCTGTAGGAAAATCAGGACCTTTTACAATATCCAGAATCTCTTCCATAGTCGTTTCGCGTTGTTCTTCAATGATATTGTCTATAATCTTGACAACAGCATCCACAACCTCTCTCAGATTATGAGGAGGGATATTGGTAGCCATACCTACTGCAATACCTGAAGTTCCGTTCACCAGAAGATTCGGATAACGGGACGGCAATACAACCGGCTCTCTCTCTGTTTCATCAAAGTTTGGCTGGAAGTCAACAGTATCTTTGTTAATATCTGCCAGCATTTCCATGGAAATCTTACTCAGACGTGCCTCAGTATATCGCATGGCCGCTGCCCCGTCACCATCTACGGAACCAAAGTTTCCATGTCCGTCTACCAGCGGATATCTGGTAGACCATTCCTGTGCCATATTTACAAGTGCTCCATAAATAGAACTGTCACCATGTGGATGATATTTACCCATTGTATCACCGACAATACGCGCACATTTACGATGCGGTTTGTCAGGACCATTATTCAGTTCTATCATGGAATACAATACACGTCGCTGAACCGGTTTCAGACCATCTCTTACATCAGGCAGTGCTCTGGAAGCGATAACGCTCATGGCATAGTCAATATAAGAGTCCTTCATGGTCTTTTCCAGATCCACCTCGTGGACTTTGTCAAAAATATTATCTTCCATTTATCTATTCTCCCTATTATCAGATATCCAGATTCTTTACAAATCTTGCATTCTCTTCAATAAATTCACGTCTCGGCTCTACCTTGTCACCCATCAGTGTAGTAAATGTAAGGTCAATCTCAGAAGTCGCAGCCTCATCCATGGTAACCTTAAGCAGGATTCGTTTCTCAGGATCCATTGTCGTCTCCCAAAGCTGGTCTGCATCCATCTCTCCAAGACCTTTATAACGCTGGATCTTGTTATTTCCGTCACGTCCGATTTCTGTCAGAATCTGATTCAGTTCATCATCGTCGTATGCATACCATACTTTCTTGTTCTTCTCCACCTTGTATAATGGCGGCTGTGCAAGATACACATATCCCTGTTTGATAAGCTCAGGCATAAAACGATACAGGAAAGTCAGCAGAAGGGTTGCGATGTGCGCACCATCGACATCGGCATCAGTCATAATAATAATCTTATGATAACGAAGTTTACTGATATCAAAATCTTCATGAATTCCTGTTCCGAAAGCTGTGATCATAGCTTTGATCTCTGCATTTGCATAAATCTTATCCAGACGTGCTTTCTCTACATTCAGGATCTTACCTCTCAGTGGAAGGATAGCCTGTGTTACACGATTTCTGGCTGTTTTTGCAGAGCCACCGGCGGAATCTCCCTCTACAATGTAGATTTCACAGTTCTCAGGATTCTTATCTGAACAGTCTGCAAGCTTTCCAGGAAGTGACATATTATCAAGTGCTGATTTTCTTCTAGTCAGATCACGAGCCTTACGTGCAGCCTCACGTGCTCTCTGTGCAAGAACTGATTTCTCTACTGTAGTTTTCGCTACTGTTGGATTCTGCTCAAGGAAAATCTCAAGCTGCTTGCTCACCACGCTGTCAACAGCCCCTCTTGCTTCACTGTTTCCAAGCTTCTGTTTTGTCTGACCTTCAAACTGGGGATTCTCAATCTTAACACTGACGATTGCAGTCAGACCTTCGCGGATATCATCGCCACTCAAATTGGGTTCACTGTCTTTAAGCAGCTTGTTCTTTCTGGCATAATCATTGAACGTCTTTGTCAGGGCATTTCTGAAACCTACAATATGAGTACCACCCTCAGGTGTATTAATATTATTTACAAATCCATAGCAGTTCTCTGTATAAGAATCATTGTGCTGCATGGCAACCTCTACAGACACACCGTTCTGCTGTCCTTCGCAGTAAATGATTTCCGGGTAAAGCGCTTCCTTGCTTCTGTTCAGATAGCTTACAAATTCACGGATACCACCTTCATAATGGAAAACTTTCTCTCTTTCCATTCCTTCTCTGGTATCTTTAAGAGAAATCTTCAATCCCTTTGTCAGGAATGCCATCTCTCTCAAACGCTGTTTCAGAATGTCATAATCATATACTGTTTCCTCAAATATTTCTTTATCCGGAAGGAAGACAACTGTTGTTCCGGTCTTATCCGGCTGCAGTCTCCCACAACCTTCAGAGGATACATAGTTTTACCGCGTTCATATCTCTGCTGATAAATCTTACCTTCATGATAGATCCTTACTTCAAGCCATGTGGAAAGTGCATTTACTACAGACGCACCTACTCCGTGAAGACCACCGGATACCTTGTACCCTCCGCCTCCAAATTTACCGCCGGCATGAAGAATGGTAAATACTACTTCTACAGCAGGAATCCCTGCTTTATGATTGATTCCTACCGGAATACCACGTCCGTTATCTACAACTGTGATAGAGTTGTCCGGATTAATAACTACCTGAATCTCTGTACAAAATCCTGCCAGTGCTTCATCAACCGCGTTATCTACAATCTCATAAACCAGATGATGAAGACCTCTGCCGGATGTACTTCCGATATACATACCTGGTCTCTTTCGTACGGCTTCCAAACCTTCCAGAATCTGGATTTGATCCGCTCCGTATTCTGTATTTTCTCCGCCCATTTCTTTCCTCCTGTTATATATACTTATCACCAGAATATATCTGAAAACCCCTGCGTGAAAATTATAGACAGGTTTTCAAATATATTCTGGTATCTGGACATAATAATACAAATTTATTATAGCACAAAAGCCCGTTCCTTGCCACAGCCTGAATAAAAAAGAATCCCCGAAAACGGGAATTCTTCTGTATGTTAATCTTATTCTTCGGTTTTATTGATGAGGTACTGATAGACATCTCTCTTCGTCATTCCTCTGTCATTTGCTACCATTTTCATAGCTTCTTTTCTTGAATGTCCCTGATTTTCATAGATTTCCATGTGTTCTTCTATGGTAATTTTTTCCCAGGATGCCTTCTGTTCCTCTTCCATCTCCTGTCTGCTTCTGCCTTCAATCACCAGCACGCACTCTCCAAGCGGCTTCTCTGTCTGATAATAGAGGATCAGCTCCTCGATAGTCGTATGGAATGCAGTCTCATGTCTTTTCGTCAGTTCCCTGCAAAGAGTCATTCTGCGATTTCCGAGAGTTTCCTTCAATTCCTCCAGAGTTCTTACCAGTCTGTGAGGAGCCTCATAGAGAATGATAGTTCTCGTTTCATTCTTCAGTCTTCCAGAATCAGTTTTCTTTCTTTTTTATCTGCCGGAAGAAATGCTTCAAAAGCGAATCTCCTGGTTGGAAGTCCGGACAGAGTCAGGGCAGTGATACAGGCAGCAGGTCCCGGAAGAGAAGTTACTTCAATCCCCGCTTCATAACACATTGCCGCAAGCTCCTCTCCCGGATCTGAGATCCCCGGAGTTCCCGCATCTGTGATCAGTGCAATATTCTGCCTTCCTGCATTTTACTGATCAGAACATAGGCCTTATCAATTTTGTTGTACTCATGATAACTGGTCATAGGTGTTTTTATATCAAAATGGTTCAGCAGTTTAATACTGTTTCTGGTATCCTCTGCTGCAATAAGATCCACTTCTTTCAATGTTCGAAGTACCCGGAGTGTAATATCCTCCAGATTTCCTATGGGTGTTGCACATAAATACAATTTACCTCTCATAATTTGTTTCCTCTCATATTACTTTGCAAATAAAGTTCGGTTAAATCATATCATAAATCTTCAGTATATTTTCTGTATAGACTCCCGGCTCTTTATATACGATCAGAGGAGGTTCCACTGTAACTCTGGAATTTCCTCCTTTAATGCCTCGATCAGAACCATGTTTGGTTCTCTGTCTATGTATGGATATACAAGCTGCATCTTTTTCGGTTCCAGACGATACTTTGTGAGAACATTCATAATCTCAGCCAGTCTGAACGGTCTGTGGACCATATAAAATCTTCCACGTTCTTTCAGAACCTTTGATGCCTGGCTCACCACATCCTCCAGATTACAGAGTACTTCATGTCTGGCAATTGCTTTTGGCATATCCGGATTGCGAAGCCCATGCTGTCCGATCATATAAGGCGGATTACTTGTCACTACATCAAAAGAAGCTGCCCCAAAAATATCAGCAGCCTCCTTAATATCACCCCGTACGATCTCAACATCGTCCTCCAGATGATTATATCTGACACTGCGTCCGGCCATATCTGCACACTCTTTCTGAATCTCAAGACCTGTAAAGTGTTTCCCATTTGTTTTGGTTTTAAGCAGGATCGGGATAATTCCCGTTCCTGTTCCCAGATCCAGAGCAGTCTCACCCTTTTTTACTTTTGCAAAGCCGGAAAGAAGAACTGCATCCATCCCAAAACAGAATTTATCCGGATCCTGTATCACATAATATCCGTTCTGAAGATCATCTATACGTTCATTATCTTTTACCAGCTGATCAGTCATTTAATTTGGAATCTCCTTTTTTATCTTCCAGATTTCCAAGTTCTTTTAATTCTTTTTCAGAGACTTTGACTTTCTTCTTTCTCGGTCTGAATTTCAGGTCATCTACCGGAAATTCTGAATTTCTTTCTCGTCATTGATCTCTACAATTACCTTTACACGTTGACGAAGCACGTTTACACTGTGTACAGTTCCGGTAAGCCCATCCGGAGTTGTAACTGTATCTCCCAGTCCCGGAAGCTTTTTATTCAGCTCTTCATATGTTTCCTGCTCGTTCTTCAGGCAGCACATCAGTCTTCCGCACACACCGGAAATCTTTGTCTGGTTAAGGGACAGATTCTGCTCTTTTGCCATCTTTATGGATACAGGTGCAAACTCAGACAGATATGTGTGGCAGCACAGACATCTTCCGCAGATACCGATTCCTCCCAGAATCTTTGTCTCATCGCGAACACCAATCTGACGAAGTTCGATACGCGTTTTAAAAATTGCTGCCAGATCTTTTACCAATTGGCGAAAATCAATTCTGCCGTCAGCAGTGAAATAAAACAGCACTTTATTATTATCAAATGTATACTCTGCATCTATCAGTTTCATTTCCAGACCATGTTCACGAATCTTTTTCTGACAGATTTTAAATGCCTCTCTCTCTCTGACTCTGTTCTGTGCCTCTCTCTCGTCGTCCTCCTTTGTTGCCACACGAAGAACTTCTTTGAGAGGGTGAACAACATCTTCCTCACCTACTTCTCTTGGTGCAAGTACGACTTTCCCGTATTCAATTCCTCGGGCTGTCTCCACGATCACGTGATCGCCTGTTTTAATTTCATAATCTTTCGGACTGAAATAATAAATCTTGCCTACATTACGAAATCTCACGCCTACTACTTTTGTCATTCTATTTCTCCCTGATCGTCAGGAACAGCAATTCAAATGCCAGATCAAAATTAACATTTGCTTTCAGACGTACCTTTGTCTTCTGAATAGAATCCAGAATGTTCTCCAGATTCTCGTAGGAACGCTGCTTTGCCTGTTCTCTGATAAAATTAATTTCCTGTTTAAATACCAGATTGTCAATCTCCTGTGTTGCCTTAAACATCAGGACATCTCTGAACCAGAACTGGAAAATATCCAGATAATCGTTGATATTCTGTTTGTCCTCAGAAAGACTCTTAATCGCATCTGACAGTTCATAAACTTCCATGGTGTTTGCATATTTAAGAATCCTCAGTGCATTCTGAGTCATCTCTGCAAACTCCTGAGAAGTAGCTGCTTCTTTTGCCCTTCCAATACTGCCCTGTGCAAAGGATGCGTCAATCTCCGCCTGGTAATCCGGAACATGAAGATGCTCCATCAGATATTTCTTTACAAGACCGTCATCCACTACCTTCAGATCAAGACGAACACATCTTGACTGAATAGTCGGCAGCAGTCCCCCGATATTATTAGTCAGCAAGAGAATCACTGCATATGCCGGCGGCTCTTCAATTGTTTTAAGAAGAGCATTCTGTGCCTGTGGTGTCATAAGATCTGCATCTGCAATAATATAAATCTTGTAAGGACTGTAATATGGTCTGATATCTATATCATTGATCACCTGATCCCTGATCTCGTCAATTGTGATCGTTCCAGGTTTCTCATGACTGACCATAATAATGTCCGGATGATTCTTACCCATCGCCTTTTTGCAGGAGTCGCATTTCTGGCAGGGTTCTGTACCTCCGGCCTCACACTGAAGTGTTGCCGCAAAAGTCCCTGCAAGGAGCTTCTTACCAGAACCTGGTTCGCCGGTAAAAATATAAGAATGCGATATTTTTCCTGATTCTATTGCATTTTTTAAATGTCCGATAATCTCTTCATGTCCGATAATATTGTTAAATCCCATCATAAGAATCACCTCACCAGTCCGTTTTGTAAGATATTATACCATAAAAGAAGAACTATTGCACAGACTTTATATAATTTGCGATTTCTTTCACACAGTCATCAAGATTTATATTCTGAAAACGTTTCTCTATCCCTGCGTTCAGAATATTTTCCTCTGAAAAATCCGACTGATCTGCAATAAATCTTCTACACATTTCCTCATATCTTGGATTTTCCTGTTCTCTCTCTCTATTAAGAGCACGACTCAGTCTTTCTCCATCTTCTACCTGGACATAAACAGGACAGACTGCATCTTCCCCATAGTATTTACGCATCTTTTTAAATGACTCCAGAGTACCGATTCCCAGATAATCGGAATCTGCAAGGTTCACCTGACCATCATCTGCAGTGAAATAAGTCCATATCCCATAAACCGTATGATATGCTCTCTCCTCGATAAGATTTCCGTTTTTTCTGAATTCTTCCAGTTTTCCGTCATCTACAAAATAATAATTTTTTCCATCCTGCTCTCCTACCCTGATCGGGCGGGTTGTATACAGAATAAGTGTTTTCAGATTCAATTCTTTATGTGCGGCCAGAAGTGAATAGATTCTGTCTTTTCCGGATGCACTCTTTCCCATGATGTAAAAAATCTTTCCCATATCTGTTATGTTATTCCTTTGCCGGACTGTATTCTTCCTGTCCAATTTCATTTCGGGCAGCTACGCAGATTGTTTCAGCAGATGTATCACTGAGTCCCTGTACTTCCAGCCCCTGTTCCATGTATCTTCTCACATTTCTTACAAATTGTCCAGTTATCTGCTCTCCCGGCACAATAATCGGAATTCCGGGCGGATACAGATAAGCAAACTCTGCACTGACTTTGCCAACACTTTCTTTCAGAGAATATCGCCTTTGCTGCGCATCCACTGCCTGAGAAATTGTCATAAGCTGTGTCATTCTCGCATGAGAAGTATGATACTGCGATTCCTCCGACTCATCTGTTTGCTGTATCTCTGCATCAATCTCTTCAATTGCAGTACACAGTCTCTCAAATCCCTCTTCTGTATCTCCCACTGCTGCAATTCCAAGAACATATTTCTCAGCCGCCATTTCCATTTCAATATGATATCTGTCACGAAGTATCTGATGGAGAAGGCGTCCGTTAACAGAAGTTCCGACTGTGGAGAACAACAGCTTGGATCTGTCAAAATCATAGATTCCACTGCCTTCGATCATAGAACCTTCGATCAGTTTTATTTTTTCACACTTTGAAAGACGCTGTCTGGCCTTCTCCAGATTGAAGGTAAATTCACGAAACATTTGCTGCCCGTCTTTTCTCAGTTTATCCATACATGCATCCATACTCGCCATCAGAATATACGACGGACTGCTGGTCTGGTAAATCCCCATAAATCTCTTTATCTTTTCCACATCTGCCATATCACTGCATATATGAAGCACCGCCGTCTGAGTCATAGATGGCAGCGTTTTATGGAAACTCTGTATTACAATGTCAGCTCCCAGATCAGCAGCAGACACCGGAAAATATTTAGAATAATGAAGATGTGCACCATGTGCTTCATCCACAATAAGAGGAATCTTATGTCTGTGTACAACTTCTGCAATTGTCTTTATATCAGACACAACGCCGTCATATGTAGGCGAAGTAAGCAGAAAAGCCTGCACATCCGTATTTTCTTCCAGATATCTTTCCACACGTTCAGGAGAAATTCCTCCGTTTATCCCCAGTCTCTGATCTTCATGTGGATAAATATAGACCGGCTGAAGCTCACGTAAATACAATGCATGGTAAACAGCCTTGTGACAGTTCCTCGCGACAAGTATCTTCCCACCTTTATTTACACTTGCACTGACTGCTGCCAGAAGAGCCGCCGTACTTCCATTTACACTGAAGAAACATTTCTTTGTCCCATAAATCTGAGCTGCATATTCCTGTGCTTCTTTCAAAATCCCTTCCGCATGATGAAGATTGTCAAATCCTGAAATCTCTGTAATATCTCTCTCAAAAAGAAAATCATCTGCTGAAGATGCCCGGTTTCTCTTATGCCCCGGCATGTGAAACGGATAATAGTCAGACTGTCCATAGCTTTTTAATTTTTTATATAATCTTTCCATTTTTTTCCTTTTTATACTATTGTGCCAACAAGTTGATTTCTCGAACAATCTTGCGTCTAAATTTCCAATACTCATTCCAAATTTCCCACTGATTATTGCCTTTTCGTGCCTGAAATATGGAACTTCCCTGATTCAGTTAAACTTTAAATCTGTATCCTACGCCCCAGATTGTTTCAATATACTGAGGTTTTGCAGTATTAAATTCAATTTTCTCCCGGATCTTCTTGATATGGACAGTGACTGTTGCAATATCTCCCACAGATTCCATATCCCAGATTTCCCGGAACAACTCTTCCTTGGTAAACACTCTGTTCGGATTCTCTGCAAGGAAGGTAAGCAGATCATATTCCTTGGAAGTAAATGTTTTCTCCTCTCCGTTTACCCATACGCGGCGTGCAGTCTTATCAATCTTGATCCCGCGGATCTCCACAATATCATTTTTGCGTACATTGGAACCGATCAGACGATTATATCTGTCCATATGTGCCTTGACTCTGGCTACCAGTTCACTTGGACTGAATGGTTTTGTCATGTAATCATCTGCCCCCAGTCCCAGACCTCTGATTTTATCTATGTCATCTTTCTTTGCAGATACCATGATGATAGGAGTATTTTTTTCCTGTCTTACCTGCCTGCAGATATCAAAGCCATCCACTTCCGGAAGCATCAGATCCAGAATAATCAGGTCAAACTCCTCATTCAGCGCACGCGTCAGTCCGGTGTCTCCTCTGTTGCAGATTTCAACTTCAAATCCGGAAAGCTCCAGATAATCCTTCTCCAGATCTGCAATTGCCTCTTCATCTTCTATAATTAAAATTCTGCTCATTTCATTGGTACCTCCTGATACTTTCTAAGTACAAAATACATGATTGTGCCGATTCCAAGCCTGCTGGTTGCCCAGACCTTTCCTCCATGATCCTCCAGGATCTTTTTCACAATGGAAAGACCGATTCCGCTTCCTCCCTTGGATGAATTTCTCGACACGTCTGTTCTGTAAAAACGATCAAAAATAGACGGCAGATCCTTTGCTGCAATTCCCTTTCCATTATCTTCAATTTCAACCTGAATAAAATCTCCCACATCCTTTATGCGAATCTGGATGATACCTTTGGGTTTATCCATATATTTGATAGCATTGCTGATAATGTTATGAATAACACGCCGAATCTGTTCTCCATCTGCGATCACCTGCACATTATCCTCAACATAATTGGCATATACCAGTTCAATTCCTCTCGTTTCCAGTTCCAGTCCTACTTCTTCTGCGCAATCACTGAAATAATCTTCTACATTCAGTTTACTGAAAGTATATGGAATTCTGTTGGTATCAATCTTTGAATAAAAAGTCAGCTCATTGATCAGATGATCCATCTCATTCGTCTTATTATAAATAGTCTTCACATAACGGTCTATTTTCTCCGGCGTATCCGCTACGCCGTCCATAATCCCCTCTACATATCCCTTTACCGCTGTGATCGGCGTCTTAAGATCATGAGAAATATTGCTGATAAGTTCTTTATTTTCTTTATCCATAAGAACTTTCTCTTCTGCTGATTCCTTCAGCCGCTTTCTCATCTCCTCAAAATCCCGGCAAAGTTCCGAAAACTCATCGTCACCATCTACTTCCAGAACAAAATCAAGATTTCCCTCTTTGATATTCTGAGTGGCTTTCTTTAATTTAACCAGCGGTGTGGCAATACTTCTGTAAATCCATAATCCAATAGATAAAGCTGTGAATACTAATATTACCGTCGCAGTAAACAGCAGATCTTTTGCAATAATCCTTACCTGTGTCTGGCTGTGGGTGGATTCCCCTACTGAAATATCATACACCACTTCCGAGGAATCCTTTGTCTGCTGTGCAAACTTTGTATGACCTAATCCGTACAAAGTTGCCGAAAATAAAAGCAGAGGAACCAGAATACTCATACCGAATCCAACTATAATCCTTGTTTTTAACTTCATCCCGATCATCCTTTATCTGTTGATTTATAAGGTTTCTATAATTTTGCCCTCTGCAAGCATTATATCATAAAGTCTGTTTTACATATCTAAATTTTCTATAAAAAGAACAGGAATCATCTGTCCTGTTCTTTCAGATAATTCCTGTTTTATCCCATTGCACTGCAATTTTTGTGATATTCTGTAATTATTCAGCATTCCACTGTCTGTGCAAGTACTGAACAGTTACGATTTTCTTATTTAAGCAAGGTATTTCTTAAGGTCATCAACTTTGTCCAGATGCTCCCATGGAAGGTCTACATCCGTACGTCCGAAATGTCCATAAGCAGCTGTCTGTCTGTAAATCGGTCTTCTCAGATCAAGCATCTTGATAATTCCCGCCGGGCGAAGGTCAAAGTTCTCACGAATGATCTCAACCAGCTTTGTATCAGAAAGTTTACCGGTTCCGAATGTTTCTACGTGGATAGATGTCGGATGAGCAACACCGATCGCATAGGAAAGCTGAATCTCACATTTATCTGCAAGACCTGCTGCAACAATATTTTTTGCAACATAACGTGCAGCATACGCTGCGGAACGGTCTACCTTTGTACAGTCTTTACCGGAGAAAGCACCGCCGCCATGACGTCCGGTTCCACCGTAAGTATCAACGATGATCTTACGTCCGGTAAGTCCGCTGTCACCATGAGGTCCGCCGATCACGAAACGTCCTGTTGGGTTGATGAAATATTTTGTGTTCTCATCTACCATATCTGCCGGAATGATCTCATCGAAAACGTATTTCTTAATGTCCTCATGGATCTGCTCCTGAGTTACATCCGGATCATGCTGTGTAGAGCATACTACTGCATCGATACGGATTGGTTTTCCGGCTTCATCATATTCTACAGTAACCTGTGTTTTTCCGTCCGGTCTTAAATATTTTAATGTACCGTCTTTACGGATCTTCGTTAACTGACGTGCAAGTTTGTGTGCCATGTTGATGGCATATGGCATATACTCTTCTGTCTCATTGGAAGCATAACCAAACTGGATACCCTGGTCACCTGCTCCGATAGCATCAATTTCATCTTCACCCATTTTTGCTTCAAGAGCTTTATCTACGCCAAGAGCGATATCAGCAGACTGTTCATCGATTGCTGTGATAACTGCACATGTATCAGCATCAAATCCATATTTTCCACGTGTATATCCGATTTCGCGGATAGTATCTCTTACGATTTTCTGAATATCAACATATGCATTTGTTGTAATCTCACCCATAACAAGTACAAGACCTGTAGTTGTAGCAGTTTCACATGCAACACGACTCATAGGATCTTTTTCCATAAGAGCGTCAAGAATAGCATCGGAAATAGCATCACACATTTTATCCGGATGGCCTTCAGTTACAGATTCAGAAGTAAATAAAATTTTCTCCATTGTGTTCTCCTTTTTTATTCATTTACAATTGTTTCCCGACCGCAGAATAACCCACAGCCATTTATGTACTGTATCAACAGATTATTTCTCTCCGCTGATACTTTTCCGTTAACAAAAAGAAACAGCCCGAAGTAATCGGACTGTCTGATTATCTCAACAATCCTCTTATTGTTCGATCACTCGCTCAGGTTGGCACCTTCCTACACAAACAGGGGTTGCCGTGGCTTCGCAGATCCTTTGTATCTCCACCACTCTGAATAAAAGGCTATTACTAATTATTAACTTGCATTAATTAAGATTGCTGCATATCATACAATATACTTAACCCTTACAAATGTCAAGTAATTTTTTGGTATTTTTTATCATCCCACCCTGAGACGGAATTTCTGGATTTCTTTCTCATTGGATACTCTCTCAATCTCAGCACCGAGAGATCTCAGCTTATCTTCAAAATTCTCGTATCCTCTCTGGATATATACGATATCATCAACAACTGTGATCCATCTGCTGCAAGACCTGCGATCACCAGGGCTGCACCTGCACGCAGATCCGGTGCACTTACTCTCGCACCTGTAAGCTTCTTCACACCATCAATAATTGCTGAATTTCCCTCAACTTTGATGTTTGCTCCCATACGTGAAAGTTCGTCCGCATACTTGAATCTGTTCTCAAAAATACTCTCTGTTACAATACTGGTTCCCTCTGCAAGTGCCAGAGTTACAGCAATCTGTGGCTGCATATCTGTAGGATATCCGGGATATGGAAGAGTCTTTACATGAGTACGGTGAAGTCTCTTTGGTGCACGTACACGAACTGCATCATCAAATTCCTCAACCTCACATCCAATTTCTTCAAGTTTAGCCGTAGTTGCTTCCAGATGCTTCGGAATTACATTCTTAACTGTTACATCTCCGCCTGTTGCTGCCGCAGCAAACATAAATGTACCTGCCTCGATCTGATCCGGAATAATAGAATACTCTGTACGGTGGAGCTTCTCCACACCTTTAATACGGATCACATCTGTACCTGCACCTTTAATATTTGCCCCCATACTGTTCAGGAAGTTGGCAACGTCAACTACATGCGGTTCTCTTGCGGCATTTTCCAAAATAGTACGTCCCGGAGCCAATGAGGCTGCCATCATAATATTGATCGTTGCACCTACAGAGACAACGTCAAGGAAAATATGGCTTCCATGAAGTTCATCTGCTTTCGCAACAATTGCTCCATGCATGATATCTACATCTGCACCAAGCGCTCTGAATCCCTTCAGATGCTGGTCGATCGGACGGCTTCCGATGTTGCATCCACCTGGAAGCGGTACCTCTGCATGTTTATACTTACCAAGAAGTGCTCCCAGCAGATAGTAGGAAGCTCTGATCTTCTTGATATATTCATAATCAACACTTACATCTCCAATTGTAGATCCGTTAATCTTCACAGTAGATTTATCAATACGGTCTACCTGTGCTCCAATACCAGCGATCGCTTCAAGCAATACATTGATATCCCTTACATCCGGCAAATTCTCTATCAGAATCGTCTCATCAGTCATTATGGCTGCTGCAAGAATAGCAAGTGCCGCATTCTTGGCACCGGCAATCTCAACTTCACCGACTAAAGGGTTGCCTCCTTTTATAACATACTGTTCCATATCACACCTCTTATTTATTTTCACTCCATGAGCAGAATTAATGGTCACTGTTCACTCTGTTTTTCGTTTTCTGCGAACATGTAACTTCTGTTTCAAATGCATATATGTTTATACTAAACGATCATCCTATTTTAAAGTCAGTTGTATATTATATCATATATTTATCATTTGTAAACAAAAATTATTTACCACTGTCCTTTTCCCGAGCTGTAATAATCACTTTCCCTGCTCTTTGATATGTATTATCTCCAGAATTGCCCGAAGACTTTCATCCAAATCTTTCCCCTCTTCATCAATGGTAATATCTGCATATTTCTCGTACAGAGGTACACGTTCCTCATACAGATCTTTCAGGCTCTGACCGTCCTTTAACAGAACTCCGCGGCCTTTCAGATTTCCCAGTCTTTTGGATAAAGATTCCAGTGATAATTTAAGATATATAACCTTACCTATGGACTTCAGATGTTCCATTGCCTCATCACAGTAAATAACACTTCCGCCGGGTGCAATGACCGTATCTGTCACATGAATGTCTGCATTAACCTGATTTTCAATTTCCTTAAATTTTTCCGGTCCGTCCTGCTCTATGATCTCTGAAAGCTTTCTTTTCTCCTGTTTCTGTATCAGAAGATCCGAATCCAGAAATTCATATCTCAATGCTTTTGCAAGAATAACTCCTATTGTACTTTTCCCTGAACCGGGCATTCCTATTAATGTCACATTATTCATGTTTATGTCCTTTCATTTTATCATACATTGTCTGCGTCTGCAAATTGCGGATTACTGTTTCTTTTTTCCGGATTTTTTTCTTTACCTTTTTTAATCGTTCCGTTTGTTATTTACCCAAATGTTCCCAGTTTTTTACCAATTCCCAGATATTCACCATGAGAATACACCAGAGGTTTCGCATCATTCAGATGAAATTTCTTCTTCTCGTCCATATACTGCGGATCAGCATGAACTGCAAGCACATCCGCCAGAAACATATGGTGGGAACCCAATTCCAGAACCTGCCTTACTTTGCATTCAATACTCACCGGAGATTCTGCGATCATGGGAACTTTCACAAAATCCGCCTTCTCTTTGGTAAGCTTCATTTCTTTAAATTTATCAACATCCCTGCCGGAACGGACTCCACAGTAATCCGTTGCATATGCCAGTTTCTCTGTTGTCAGATTTATTACAAATTCTCCCGTCTTTCTGAGCATATCATAGGAAAAACGGGATGGTCGCACAGAAATAGACACCATCGGCGGATTCGTGCAGACAGTTCCTGCCCATGCAACTGTAATAATATTGTCATTCCCCTCTCCGTCAGAAACACTTACCATAACTGCCGGAAGTGGATAAAGCATATTTCCTGCTTTCCAGGTTTCTTTTTCCATTTCTTATTATCCTCAGCTATTCTGTCTGCTGCCATCAGTTGTAATCGTTCTGTCCGGCCTGTGCAGCTTCCATAAGTGCCGGAATCAGCTGTTTCTTACGTGAAACAACGCCTTTCAGATCAAATACACCATCCTTTGGCTCCATATGGAAAGCAATACGTGCCATTTCCTCACTTCCCTCACCATAATAGAGAAGCTCTGTAGATTCCTCAATAATATTGGTAAGCATAAAGAATACGCGGGTAACACCATGACGGCCACACTCGCTGACCATAAACGGAACCAGACGCTCTTTGATTTCTGCCAGCTCATCGCTGTCCATGGAACTGATCTGTCCAACACCAAAGTTGATCTCATCCTCAGCAATAAATTTCTTATAATCCTGATAGAAAATTTCTTCCGGTGATTTGTCTTTCAGGTTACTTCCTGCTTTAAACATCTCTTTTGCAAACTGCTCAATATTGATTCCTGCAATAAGTGCCAGCGCACCTGCAGCCATCTTGTCAGATAATGTGCAGGTAGGTGAACGGAACATCAGTGTATCTGAAATAATCGCAGCACAGAGAAGCCCCGCAATACTCGGTGAAATCTCAAGTTTCTGCTCCCCATACATTTCATACAGAATCGTTGCTGTACATCCGACCGGCTGATTTCTGAAAGAAATCGGTACCATAGTTTCCAGAGAACCCAGTTTATGATGGTCAATAATCTCCACGATTTCAGCTTTATCGATATTGTCAACTGCCTGATCTTTCTCATTATGGTCCACAAGTGCTACTTTTTCCTGTGCATATCCAGGAAATTTCTTCGGGAAATTGTTCCGATACATTTTCCCTTTTTGTTAATTACAGGGAACGCACGATGACGGTGTTTGATCATCTCATTCTGAATATCATCCGTAAAATCCTCTGTATTAAAAGTAACCAGATTATCTGTTTTCATAATATACCGTACAGGAATACTCTGGTTGATCAGTCTTGCGATCGTAAATGTATCATACGGAGACATAATAATTACAATTTCTCTCTCATGAGCAAGCTTTATCACCTTTTCGCTGACTTCAATTCCCATACCAACGATAATACAGCTAACATTCTGCGCAATCGCCTGAAGATGATCCTCTTCTCTGTCTCCCATGATTATCAGGTCATCCGGTTCAATATAGGCTTTGAGCATTTCCGGATTTGCAGTTCCCACCAGAACTTTTCCTTTTGTAAAATATCCATGCTCATTTCCCTCTACTACGGTACCTGCAATTGTCTCGGCAATTCTTCTGTACTGTGTCTTCGCTCTTGACAGCAGATAACTGTCCGTTGTATCCATATAAGTCTTAGCAATATCACCGATTGTGATCAGACCTTCCAGCTGTCCTTCTCTGTCTCTGATCGGAAGAGATACGATACTTTTCTCCATCATCAGATCCCATGCATTTTTCAGGGACATACTCTTATCAGCTTCCGGACTCATACGGATATCCATATCTTTTATCTGTGTTCCAATGTTAGACAGATATCCCGGCGGCTGCATGCCGAAACGATTTAACACATATTCTGTCTCTTCATTGATCTGTCCTGCACGCTTTGGAATGTATTTCACCTTCTGAGAAGTCCTGTTTTTGATGTCCGCATAGGCAATTGCTGAACAGATGGAATCCGTATCCGGATTCTTGTGACCTATTACAAATATTTTTTCCTGATTTCTCATACAGATTCTAACCTCAATTATCTAATTTAATGTTTGCAAAAAGTGCGCCAAGAGATGTGGAAGCCTCTTCCTTTGAATCTGGAAGCTCGATCACTTCCTCCTCAATTTCCTTAGCCATCATATCTGTTGCCTCTTTGATGCTCAGACTTAATTTTCCATCTTTGACAGCAGTTACTTTTACCTTTACTTTATCTCCAACTGTCAGAACTTCTGATGGTTTCTTAATTCTCTTCTCACAGATCTGTGAAATATGAACCAGACCTGACAGACCATTTCCCAGATCTACGAATGCACCATATGGCTGTAAGCTCTCAACAACACCTTCTGTTACAAGTCCGACCTGCACATTGGAGATTTTTGTTTTTCTCTCCTCTTCTGCTTTTTCTCTTAATATTTCCTTTGCAGAGAAAATTAATCTTCCTTTTTCTTTATCAATATCGAAAACCTGAACCTGGATTGGTTTGTTCAGATATTCGTTTGTATCCTCCACATAATTCAGGGCAAGCTTTGAGGCGGGAATAAATCCACGTACACCTTCTACATAGCGATCACGCCGCCATTTACAATGCCTTTTACCACCACATCAATTACTTCTTTTGAATCCTTTAATTCTTTCAGCTTATCCCATGCAAGCACATCTGCTGCTTCTGTTCTGGACAACAGAATATTTCCATTTCCATCGTCTTTACTCACAACAGTCGCAGAAACTTCATCTCCCACATTCACCTGTTCCTTTAAAGAAAATCCCGGTTCTCTGCTGTAATCCTCTGCCGGAATAATGCCTTCCGCATAATACTTCAGATCTACCACAACTTCTTTTTCATCTACACTGATGACAGTTCCTGTAAGAATATCCCCTTCTTCAATTTTCTTAAAAGAGGCTTCCAGTTCTGTTTCGTAATCTTTCATTGATTCAGCCATTATCTGTTTTCTCCTTTACCTGGAATAAATGTAACTCTTCTCCATCTGTTACAGGATACTGAACAGTTACAAATAAAGTATATCATGTCAGCTATTTTCAAACATTATAACACAATCACTTTAATAATGGAAATCTGAATTTTCATACAGATAGTTCACACAAACGGATATTTATATGTTACAATAATATCATCAACCAACTATAGCAAATCTATAAACAAGTCCCCTGTGAGATTACAAAAATCAACGGGGAACTGCCTGTATCAGGAAAGGATATTATTATACATGAATTATGATTCTGTCCCCTTGAGGGATTTTAAAGAACTGAATGACTGGGAGACAGTTATTTTTGTCTATCAGTCTGCCCTTAAACAGGTAGAAACAAAGATTGATATTCTAAACGGTGAATTTCAGCACAGACATAAATACAATCCGATCGAACATGTAAAATCCAGAATCAAAACTCCGGAAAGCATTGTAAAAAAACTGAAACGACATGGATATGAATCCAGTATCGAGAACATGGTACGCTATGTAAATGACATCGCAGGAATCCGTATCAGCTGTTCCTTTACATCTGATATCTATCTGATCGCAGACATGATTTCCAAACAAAATGACCTGACGATCCTTGCAAGACGTGATTATATGAAAAATCCTAAAAAGAGCGGTTACCGCAGTTATCATATGCTGGTTACCACACCGGTCTTTCTCTCCGACAGTATCATTGATACCAAAGTAGAGATTCAGATCCGCACAGTTGCACAGGATTTCTGGGCGACTCTGGAGCATAAGATGCATTACAAATTTGAGGGAGACGGACCTGACTATATCACAAAAGAATTAAGAGAATGTGCGCGATATGTAGCAGAACTGGATACCCGCATGGAAGAACTCAATAATGAAATCCAGAAATATGGAAAATTATCAGATAAAAATAAAAAATCCCCATAAAACGAGGAGTGCCCCGGCAGTGGTTTACCGGGGCTATTATTATGAAAAAAATTTATGTGTAATGATAACACATTACAACGTCTTTCGTAGGTTCTTTCGAACTATCTATATAGTAGCAATCATTTATGAACAAATTATGAACTCGCAGTTAACTTTTCGTTTATTTGCACAATTATTTTATATTTTTTAATATTTTTTTATAGAATTACCACATATTTATAGTTCTTGTTTTATTTTATGCTTGTCTATCTTGTATATCTCCCATAATCTTCCATAACTATTTCGTCTTTTCACAGTTACGATTTGAGAATGAGCAGATTTTACTCAAAAAGACTCTTTGCAAAATCAGCCAGTTTATGCAGGATTCCTTTTACCTCTTCTTTACCAATCCCCATTTCTTCCAGTTTATCATATGCCTTCGTCACAGCACTCCTGAGCTGTTCCTCATCAATATCAGAATCCTTGATCTGTTTAACGATCTTTATGATTCTGTTCTCTTCTTCCTCCGAAAGGCTAACTCCTGCAGTACTCTCCGCAGTCTGGATCAGCGATCTGATCTGATCATCTGAAATATCCTGTTTTGCTGCCTCATTTTTCACATACATAATGATATCAACTACTTTGTCCGGATCTGATACAAGAGAATCAATCTCATTATCAGAAATAATCTCCTGTACAGATTCCGAAGTATCTGCTGCCATCGCTGGTACTGCCGGTGTCGTACATGTAATTGCTGCCGCAATAATAAGTATTCCTGCTTTTTTTATTCTCATGATTTAATTACCTCCATACTTTTGCCAGTCAATAATAAGTCTCTGTCTTTTCACTGTCAGCAGATTACAGACAATGAACAGACATTTTCATTTACCGGCTCATTATATCAGAAATCTTATGCCTTCTGTAAAATAAATATCCCAATTTCTCTCTTCATAATTCCTTCGACATTTGTTCAAATTTTTTTCACATCTTAAACACGATTTTCTCATAATTGCAGGATATACTAAAGCCATAAAAATAATAAAGCCAACGTTATTTTTATAAAATTTCTTTTTCATATGTTGATTGCCGGAAGAGGCAATTAACTCTCCTTCCTTTTAAAAAATAAATTTGAACGTAATATAAAAAGCATCCGCTTAGCCACCGGATGCTTTTTATATTTATCTTTTTATGAAATTTCTGTAAATGCATTTGCCAGCTGTGCAAACTGTGCCAGTGTCAGTGCTTCTCCTCTGACACTCAGGGAAAGTCCACACATCCCCAACGCCTGCTCAATCTGTTCTTTAGAAAATGGTATCTCCTGTGAATTCTTCAGACCATTCACCAGTGTCTTCCTTCTCTGGTTAAAAGATGCTCTGATAATACGAAACATCAGCTTCTCATTCTTTACCTCAACCGGCGGTTTTTCATATCGTTCCAGTCTGATCACCGCACTTCCCACTTTAGGTCTTGGCATAAAACAGTTGGGCGGTACATTTGCCACGATCTTTGGTTTCGCATAATATTGCACAGCCAGTGAAAGCGCCCCGTAATCTTTTGTTCCGGGTCCTACCTGCATTCTGTCCGCAACTTCTTTCTGTACCATAATAGTAATAGAATCAACAGGAACCTGATTCTCAAACAATCCCATGATGATCGGGGTAGTAATGTAATATGGCAGATTGGCAACAACCTTGATCGGACGCCCCTGATTTTTTTCCAGTGCAAGCTGGCGGATGTCTACTTTGAGGATGTCGTTGTTGATGACTGTCACATTATCCCAATCTTTCAGAGTGTCGTCCAGAATAGGAAGCAGTGTTTTATCAATCTCAACTGCTGCCACTTCCCTTGCTGCTTCAGCCAGATACTGTGTCATGGTTCCGATTCCCGGTCCAATCTCCAATACAAAATCATCCTTTGTGATCTGTGCAGAATCTATAATCTTATCCAGAACATGAGTATCGATCAGAAAGTTCTGACCAAACCTTTTCTGGAATGCAAAATTATACTTCTGAAGCACTTCTATGGTATACTTTGGATCTCCTAGATACGGTCTGGGCATAATCTTTACTCCTTTTTCTTTATTACCTGTAACTGTACAAATACGCATTATTTAGTAAAATCTTTCTCGTACAGAACAATATATCCATCTCTGTCTATACGTTTCTTAGATACATTTCGTTTAAATTTACGGATTCCTCCTGTGATTTTGCAATCGCAGCATCTATCAGTCTTTTACTGCGCCAACATTCATAGGAGAATCCTCTTTCTGGTTAATTCCAATCAGATTATACAGCGCAAGCATTCCCATCTGATCAATAGCATAACCATTCTCTTTTGTATAAACCCTTGCAAAATTGACAAGTTCATCATTGGTAAACACAGGAATATTGATCATTGAAGTAAACTTCTTTGCGAATTTCGGATATCTGGCAATCAGTTTTCGCATACCAATCTTCTCATCTTCCACGATTACTGTAAGTCCGTCTGTATTAACTTCCATGGCTTTGTCAAGCATCTCTACTGTTTCCGGTGTCAGCTGATTTGCATTTTCGATCACAAGAAAGCCACCTGCCAGCTTTGAAAAAATCTTATAAATATTTTTTCCGTTGATCTGATCTGCAAAAACATATGCTACTTTTGACGCTTCCAGATTCAGTTCTTTACAGATTGCCGGAATCAGGCCTGAGATCAGTCTGGTCTTTCCGCATTCCTTACCGCCCATCACAATAATATTTCCAGTTTTAGAAGTCTTGTCTGCTGCAGCCATCTGTACATCATATAAAGTATCCACAAGCTGCTCTTTCATACCCGGAACCTTTACAAAATATGTAAATAACTGCTTTTCATCATCTGTAAGTTCTTTTTCTCTTGGTACGATATCCCTTGGATCTGCTCCATTTTCCGGCTGGATAGATTCTATAAAACGTTCCAGCTCCTCTTCTTCTGTCAGAGGTTGAGCTTCTTCCGTTCCCTCTGTATCATCTTCCGGATTCAGATCTGTATTCCCCATCGGTCCATGGAGAAATTCCTCTTCAGCTCTTCTGAGATCTTCTTCTGTAACCTCATCTTCTTCTTCAGCTTCTTCTATTTCCGGCTGCACCGGTATTTCCTTTTTCGGTTCTTCATCCGGCTTTGGATCAGCAACCTTTATATCTTGTATATCTCCGCTGAGGAAATCCGGTTCTTCCAGTTCCTCTGAAATATCATGGGCTTTTATTTCTTTATCATCAACATCAGTTTCTGAACTTTCTTCCTGTACTTCTTCTGTTTTTGACTCTTCTTCCTTCGGAATCTCAATTCCCTGCGCACTGGCAGCAGCAAGGATCGTATCCTCCAGATTCAACTCTTTCCCTTCCAGATCAAAAGAATCCATATTCAGTTTCGTCTCAGCAACTTCCTCAACTTTCGGCGGTTTGCTCAGTTCCATATTTTTCATGGATGCCGGAATATTTAATTCAGGCATCTTAATTGCAGCCATGGGTTCTGCCCCCGGTTTTTCAGGTTCTGCCTCCAATTCCGGAACATTTTCAGGTTCTTTCTGCGACGCATCACTCTTTATGATTTCTTCCGGAATCTCATCTTCCCTGGTGATACCGGCCTCGTTAACCATATCCATGGATTCTTCCGGAAACTCTTCTTTCTCTTCCTGAGTCTTACCTCCAAAGACATCCCTGATCCCCTTTGAAATCTTTTCCTGAATGCCTTCCATGCTGACCTGAACTTCCGGCTCATTGTTTTCTGTCGTTTCTTCCACTTCTTCAGCTTCAGGCTCTTCCTGCGCTTTTACTTCTGTTTCCGTTTTTTTCTTCTCCAGTTCTTTCGCCTGCTCTGGTGTAAGAAGTTTCGGAACAAACTGTTTCTCAAATTTTGCTTTCTCAGCACCTGTCAGCTCACCCATTCTCATTTTAGATCATAGGCTTTCATAACATATTTGCCTTCACTGAACCAGAGAATGATTTCATTGCATAAATCCAGACATTTCTGTTTTTCTCCTGCTTTGTAATACAGGGCTGCCAGTTCATATGACCATTTCTCTGTAAATTCCTGTTCTTTATACTCTTCCAGGATTCTGATCTGCTCATTTAATGAAGAATTTTTTGCCCTTGCAATCTTGTACTGCAGAATATATTGTGTACTGTCATTCGAAGCCACCTGCTTATACTCTTCAAAAAATTCTTCTGCTTCATTGATATCATCCATTCGCAGAGAGATCTCAATCAGACGGTAAAGAATATTTTTTCCAATAGATGCCTTATGATATGCAAGAAGGAAAATCTCCTTACTGTCCTCATATCTTCCGTTTGCTGCATATATTTCACCGACAACACATAAGGTGCGGACATTTTTGACGCGTCTCCAGTCTATGCTGTCTACAATGTTCATGGCACCTTTATAATCTTTGTCCTGAACCAGCTTATTAATCTCTTCAAGTTTTATCCGAAATTCTTCTTTATCCAATGCATTCACCAACTTTCCATAATTACGCTCAGTGTATCATAAGCCCGTACCCTTGTCAAAAGATTGTTTCTTCTTACACAGGCTGTGATACTGTTCCCTGAACTACCTGAAATACCTTATTTATCTGAAACTGATGACTGATAAAATCATCCAGCCCTGTACATGTTATCAATGTCTGGATATCACTGATACTGTCCAGAAGATAATTCTGCCTGCTGCTGTCCAGCTCGGACAGAACATCATCCAAAAGCAGAACCGGTGTGTCTTTTATTTTTCTCTTTACTATATATATTTCTGATAATTTAAGTGAAAGTGCCGCTGTCCTCTGCTGTCCCTGAGAACCGTATTTCCTGATATCAATCCCATTTGCCATTACACACAGGTCATCTCTGTGTGGGCCTGCGGATGTCAGTCTCATCCTCATATCTCTTTCTCTGTTGGCACAAATGGTACTTTCCAGTTTCTCTGCTGTACAGTCCGGTTCATAAATAACGTTCAGTCTTCCAATCCCCCTGTAAGATTACCATGTATTTTTCGAACCGTTTCATTTAGTTCTTTAATAAATTCACTGCGCTTGTCAATAATCTTCCGTCCATATTCAGCCATCTGTATATCCCAGATATCCAGTGTATCTTTAAGTGAAGGCTGAACACTGAGATCCTTCAGCAATTTATTTCTCTGATTTACAATATGGTTATATGAAGCCAGATCTGTAAGATATATTTTATCTAACTGGCACAGTTCCAGATCAAGAAATCTCCTTCTCTCACCCGGACCATTTTTTATAATATTCAGATCCTCAGGAGAAAAAAACACCAGATTAACTACTCCGAAAAGCTCACTGGCCTTCCGGATAGGAAGACCATTGATCGCAACGCCTTTTGCTTTATTCTTTTTAAGATGCATATCAATCCTGTAGGAAAGCTCATCTCTTTTTACCATCATCCTGATATGAGATTCATCCTTTCCAAACTGAATCATATCCTTATCTCTGCTTCCTTTATGCGATTTTGTAGTTCCGCAAAGATAAAGTGCCTCCAGGATATTGGTCTTTCCCTGAGCGTTATTGCCGTAAAATATATTCGTCCCCTGTGCCAGATCGAGTTCCAGAGAATCATAATTTCTGAAATTTTTTAACTGAACAGATTCAATATACATTTATTCACCTGATCACTTTAATTTCTTTTCCATCATAAGAAACGATGTCACCTTCATAAACCTTTCGGCCACGACGGTCATCTACCTCTCCGTTTACTTTTACCAGTCCGTCAGTGATCACATATTTCGCTTCAACCCCGTCCTGAACCATATCTGCAAGTTTCAGTAACTGCCCCAGTTTTATAAATTCATCTCTGATTTTAATTTCTTCCATTTTCATTTACTCCCTATCTTGCCTGATTCTGGTTGATATTTACAGGCAGAATCAAATATGTGTAATTTTCCTCGTCATCCCTGATAAAACATGGTGCTTTTGGATTTACGAGGTAGATACTGATTGTTTCATCATCGATTACTTTGAGTGCATCGATCAGAAATCTTGGATTAAAGCCAATAAGGATATCTTTGCCCTCTTTATCAATATCAATATTTTCATTCATGGAACCCATTGCAGAATCAATACGTAATTCCATAGAATTATCTGTAATTTCAATAATGATCGGTTTCTTTTCTCCCTCTCTTACCAACAGAGTGGCTCTGTCGATACAGTCCAGAAATTCTTTTTTATTAATTTTAATTTTGGTTTCGTAATCGCTGGAAAGCATCTGATCAATACGGAAATATTCTCCGTCGATTAATCTGGAAACAACAATAGTCTGGTCAAACTCAAATAAAATATGATTTTTTGAGAAATAAATATTTACAATATCATCAATTTCACCGGATAAAATCTTACTGATCTCATTAAGTGTTTTGCCAGGTACCACCACTTTGCGGTCAGCATAATCTTTTTTCAGTTCCATACGTCTGATTGCAATACGATGTCCATCGAGAGATACTATTTTCAGGTAGTTATTTTTGATTTCAAAAAGTTCACCTGTCATCAGCTTATTGGTTTCATTGGAGGCAATTGAGAAAATAGTCTGTCTAATCATCTCTTTTAATGTGAATTGAGAGATAGTAAGACTTTCTTCTTTCTCAATCAGTGGGAGATATGCAAAATCTTCTCCGGATTTACCAGGTATCGTGAATTTTGCTTTCTCACAGGTAATGGTGGCAGTAAGTTTCTCATCTGTTTTAATAGTTACCGTATTGTCTGGCAGTCGACGAATGATTTCATAGAAAATTTTGCATCCAGCGCAATGATTCCTTTTTCTTCAATGATTCCATCAACAATTGTTTCTATACCGAGTTCCATATCATTAGTAGTAAATTTGATCTGGTTTGTAGTAGCATCAATCAGAATACATTCCAGAATTGGCATTGTTGTTTTAGAGGGAACTGCTTTCAGTGAGATGTTTACACTTTTGAGCAAGTTGATTTTCTGGCAAATGATTTTCATAATGTGTATAACTTCCTTTCTTGGGTGATGTGGTTTTTTATAGATAAATATATAAAAGGAATTCGTCGTCTCCGCCGTAGGGGATGTGAATATGTGAAAAACTCCATTGAAGGTTGATTTTTCAAGGAGTTCGGATATGGATAACTTCGTGTAAAGGTGTGCTTAAAGTATGTGTATAACTTGTGTATAACCGAAGCGCCCAAAAAGTGGCGAAAAGTTATACACACTTATACACATTCAATCAACATCTTATACACATGTTATACAGTCAGTTATCCTCATCCCTGTGGATTAATTTTTTTCTTTAAAGTTTCAATGGTGTTTTTAAGGTTTTCATCGTTGTTGATTTCTTTTTCAATTTTGTCGATACCGTGCATAATGGTAGTATGATCACGATTTCCAAGACATTTTCCGATAGATTTCAGCGGAGTTGAGATGATTTCTCTGCATAAATACATGGCAATCTGGCGGGGGGTTACAATTTTGGAGTTACGCTTATTTCCACAAAGGTCATCCACTGTAACATCAAAATGTTCAGCAACCATGGAAATAATATAATCCGGCGTGATGACTTTCTTTTCATCAGGGGAAATAATGTCTTTTAACGCCTGTTCGGCAAGTTCAAGTGTAACTTCCTTTTTTTCAAGTTTGGCAAAAGCCATCACCTTGTTGATCGCGCCTTCCAGTTCGCGGATATTGGATTTAATATTGTTTGCAATGTATTTGATTACTTCCTCGTTAATATCATATCCATCCATTTCTTCCTTCTTATGAAGAATTGCCATTCGGGTTTCGTAATCCGGCAGTGTGATGTCTGCGATCAGGCCCCATTCAAATCGTGAACGGAAACGTTCTTCCAGGATTTCCATATCTTTTGGAGGTTTATCTGACGAAATAATAATCTGTTTTTTGGCACTGTGCAGGCTGTTAAAGGTATGGAAAAATTCTTCCTGTGTAGATTCCTTTCCTATAATAAACTGAATATCGTCGACAAGAAGAACATCAATGTTTCTGTATTTTTCACGAAACTTGGTCATTGCCGAGTTATTTCCATTACGGATTGTTTCGATCAGTTCGTTGGTAAACTCTTCACTGGTAACGTAAAGTACTTTGCTGTTTTCATCATGATCAATAATGAAATGAGCAATAGAATGCATCAGATGAGTTTTTCCCAGACCTGCACCGCCATAGATAAAGAGCGGATTGTAGGTATCACCCGGGGATTCGGCAACTGCAAGAGCTGCTGCCTGGGCAAATTTATTATTGCTTCCGACTACAAAGGTATCAAAAGTGTATTTTGGATTCAAATGAGCTTCCTCGCAGCGTGCGTCCTGAGACTGCGCTTTTGGAGAAACTTCCTCTTTTTTCGGAACATCTTCCGGCAATATGAAATTGATGTCACAGTTTTCCATTCCGGTAACTTCACTGATCGTTACCTGAAGTGGAAGTTTGTATTTTTTACTTATATAATTGAGACCTACCTGCTCTGAAGGTACGATAATAGTGACAACATTGTCAACTACTTCGTAAACAGTAAGTGGTTTTAGCCAGGTATTAAAAGAAACGTCGGACAGATCATGTTCTGTCTTGACGATTTGCAGGATTTCGTCCCATTTTTCCACAACTTTGTTCATTTTCTGGTTCTCCCGGTTCGTATTACTTCTATATTAAGTGTGTATTGATAATATTGAGTTTTCCACAAACTCTGACCGTATTCTTAAAAAAGACATAAATATCCTTATATATATTATAATAAAATGCCTGTTTTCGCAATGTATATTTGAGGGAAATGTGGAAAAAAGTTATCCCACTTTTTATGTGGATTAGTGTGGATAACAGTGGAAAAGCCAATTCCGGTTACCATAATGTGACGTTATTCTTTTAAAAACGATAAAAAATGGGGATAATTTTATGCACAGTAAGAAAAGTAGAAATAAAAGCATTTTTTTGAAGATATGTGTAAAATAGACAGGAGAAAGTGGAAAGATATATAGGTATTCCACAAGTTATCCACAAGTTATCCACAAAATGTGGATAATATTACGTAAACCAATTATGTAATCCACAATGGCATAAAAAACCATTTAAATCTTTGTGTAAATAATACTTGACGAATCCACCCTTTATGAATATAATTGAAATGATGTTCTAATAAGTAAGTTGGCGGGCAGGAGAGCTGTAGAATCCGGTGTCTGTCATACTTAAAAAGTTACAAAATTTAACATGGATAATAGATAAAGGAGGTGCTTTACCTATGAAAATGACATTTCAGCCAAAAAAGAGATCCAGAGCAAAAGTTCATGGTTTCAGAGCTCGTATGAGCACAAAGGGTGGTCGTAAAGTATTAGCTGCCAGAAGATTAAAAGGAAGAAAGCATTTATCAGCCTAAGAATAAGACCGCAATTATGTGGTCTTTTCTTCTCTTAAAAAAGAGATCAGGAAAGGGGATTCTATGCAAAGATCAGAGTCCTTAAAAAAAAATCAAGATTTTCAAAAAGTATACAGAAATGGAACATCAAAAGGTAATCGGTATCTGGTGATGTACGTACTGAAAAATCAGTACATGAAGAATCGTCTGGGAATATCAGTAAGTAAAAAAGTAGGGAATAGTGTGGTTCGCCACAGACTCACCAGATTGATAAGAGAAAGTTATCGGTTGAATGAAGCGGAATTTGAAAACAGTTTGGACATTGTAGTAGTTGCACGCCCACAGGCAAAGGACAGAACCTATCAAGAGATAGAGAGTGCGCTGATGCATCTGGCGGGAAAGCACTGCATAGCAGGTAAGAACAATGATAAAGAAGTTTCTGATCAGAATAATTAAACTCTATCAAAAGTATATATCACCGATGAAGAGAACAAAATGTCCTTATATTCCCACATGTTCTCAATATGGTTTAGAAGCAATCGAAAAATATGGTGCATTAAAGGGCGGTCTTCTTGCGGTATGGAGGATACTTCGCTGTAATCCTTTTTCCCACGGAGGCTATGACCCTGTACCGTAAAGACAGGAATGTACTTGAAAATTGAATATTGATCGATCGAAGGAACCTCCTGTCATTTATGGATCTAGGAGGAAATGAACTTGGAAATGATTTTAGCGACAAAGAGCAGCACTCCTATCATTGGTCAGCTTGCGACCGTTATGGGATGGATCATGGATGGTATTTACAGATTGCTGAATATCTTTGGAATTCAGAATATCGGTATTTGTATTGTCATCTTCAGTATCCTTATTTATGCTCTTATGACCCCACTGCAGATTAAACAGCAGAAATTCTCTAAGCTGAGTGCGATCATGCAGCCGGAACTTCAGAAAATTCAAAAGAAGTACAAGGGAAAAAACAACGATACTGCTGCAATGCAGAAAATGCAGGAGGAAACACAGGCTGTATATCAGAAATACGGCGTATCTCCTACAGGAAGCTGTGTACAGCTTGCAATCCAGTTCCCTATTTTGATGGCCTTATATCAGGTAATTTATAAAATTCCGGCATATGTAGGAAGTGTAAGGGATATCCTTGCATCTGCAGTTACCAGTATTACAGGTGTAAACGGATATACAGATATCCTTCAGCAGTTTATCACAGATAATAAGATGACAAGAGTTCAGCTTATTATGGATGGAAGTAAAGCTACAAGTAATTCAGTCACAGACTTTTTGTATGCATTATCACCTTCTCAGTGGAAAACACTTGCTGAGACAAGCCAGTTTGCAGGATTTACTGATACACTGAACAGCACTGCAAAAGAGATTTCACATGTGCAGAATTTCTTTGGTCTGAATATCGCTGATCAGCCACTGACTTATATTAAAGCAGCTTTTGTAGGTGGATCTGTTCTTCTTGCTATCGTTGCGATTCTTATCCCGATTCTTGCGTGGGCTACACAGATGATCAACTTAAAACTGATGCCTCAGGCAGCACAGCAGAGCGGCGATTCACAGCAGGATGCAATGATGAACTCCATGAAGACAATGAATATGGTAATGCCGTTGATGTCAGCAGTATTCTGTTTCACATTCCCTGTAGGTCTTGGTATTTACTGGGTAGCAAGTGCTGCAGTAAGAAGTGTGCAGCAGGTTGTTATCAATAAAAAGATGGATAAGATCCAGATTGAAGACCTGATCAGTGAGAATATGAAGAAGATGGAAAAGAAGCGTGAGAAAGCGGGACTTCCACCTCAGAAGATTACAAATCAGGCCCATCAGAGCGCCAAGAATATCAATAAGATTGAAAAAGGCAGCAGCAATACAAATGTTGAGACAAGAGCCAAGAAGGTTGAAGAAGCTTACAAAGACGCTGCGAATGCAAAACCTGGCAGCATTACTGCAAAGGCCAATCTGGTAAAAGCATTTGATGAGCGTAATAAGAAGAAGTAGTCAGGAACGGAGGGGTTGGCATGGAGGATTATATCCAGTTTTCAGCGAAAACAAAGAGTGAAGCAATTACAAAAGCATGTATCGAGCTTGGCGTATCCAGTGACCAGCTTGAGATTCAGGTAATAAGTGAAGGCAGCAACGGATTTTTCGGAATCGGAAGCAAGCCTGCAGTAATTAAGGTTCGTAAGATTGAGCCGGTTTCTGAGGAAGAAGAAATGAAGGAGATCGTAGAGACAGTGAAACTCGATTCCTTCAAAGAGGAAGCCCCGGTTCAGGAAGAAAAGAAAACGGAAGCTATAAAACCGGTAAAGAAAGAAATCAAAGAGCCGAAAGCTGTTTCTGAGAAACCAAGACAGCCAAAACCTGTAAAGGAAAGGGCTGCAAAAGAAAAACAGCCGAGAGAATTCAGAGAGCCAAAAGAGAAACAAATCAGAGAAAAGACGGCTAAACCGGTAAAACCGGCAAAGCCTGTTGAGATCCTTACAGATCCGGAAGAGATTAAAGAAGTAGAAAACAGAGCAAAGGTATTCCTTCGTGATGTATTTGCGTCCATGAATCTTGGAGAAGTAGAGATTACATCTGAATATAACACAACGGACGGAAGTCTGGAAGTTGACTTTGAAGGTGAAGATATGGGAATCCTTATCGGCAAGAGAGGCCAGACTCTGGATTCTCTTCAGTATCTGACGAGTCTTGTGGTAAATAAAGGTAAATCAAATTACATTCGTGTAAAACTTGATACAGAAGATTACCGCAAGCGCCGTAAAGAAACTCTTGAGAACCTTGCAAGAGGTATTGCTTATAAAGTAAGAAAAACCCGTAAGCCGGTTATTCTTGAGCCAATGAATCCTTATGAGAGAAGAATTATCCATTCTGCTCTCCAGGGAAATAAATTCGTTGAGACAGTCAGTGAGGGTGAAGAGCCTTACCGTCATGTAGTGGTAAAATTAAAAAGAAATTAATAATATGACTGCTTCATTGCAGATATGAAAAAAGAATGTTATTCTAGGTGAAAGCGTGAATAACACGTAACTTTGCGTGTGTACTTTTGCCTGGAGTAACATTTTTATTTTACGGAAAGTCTTGTATATATACTAGAGAGATTACACACTTGCAGAAAAAAATAACAGTAGTCAGTGTGATTTTCCTGTTATGTATATAAGATGACAGAATTATTGTAACAGTCTACTGTTCCGCAGGGGCGGAACTATTATAGAACAGGCAAGTGAGGAGAAAAAAATGGAAACAACAATCGCAGCAATTTCCACAGCCATGAGTGCGTCCGGAATCGGAATCATCCGTATCAGCGGCGAGAATGCCATGGATGTGATTTCCCGTATCTACAGATCAAAAGGCGGGAAGAAAAAAATAAAAGAAGTTCCGACTCATACCATTCATTATGGATATATTTATGATGGAGAGGAACTGATTGATGAGGTTCTGGTAATGATCATGCATGCACCGAGGACTTTTACAGGAGAAGATACAGTAGAAATAGACTGTCATGGTGGTGTATATGCTATGCAGAGGGTTTTGGATACAGTGCTGAAAAATGGTGCCGAAATTGCAGAACCAGGAGAATTTACCAAACGTGCCTTCCTGAACGGACGGATGGATCTGTCCCAGGCAGAGGCTGTTATGGATGTTATACAGGCGAAAAATGAATATGCGCTTCGCAGTTCCATGGATCAGTTAAGAGGTTCTGTGCAGAAAGCAATTCGAGATATCAGAGAAAAGCTGATTTATCACATTGCATATATAGAATCGGCACTGGATGATCCGGAACATATCAGTCTGGATGGATATCCCCAGGAACTTCTGGAAGTTGTGGATAATGAACAGAAAGAAGTGAAGCGCCTGTTGAAAACTTCTTCTGACGGAAAGATGATCCAGGAGGGAATCCAGACAGTTATCCTCGGAAAACCAAATGCCGGAAAATCCTCACTGTTAAATCTTCTGATCGGAGAAAACAGGGCTATTGTGACAGATATTGCAGGAACGACCAGAGACATTCTGGAGGAATATATCACACTTCATGGAATATCTCTGAAGATTATTGATACAGCCGGAATCCGGGAAACAAAGGATATTGTGGAAAAAATAGGGGTAGACAGAGCCAGAGAAATGGCACAGAAAGCAGATCTGATTCTTTATGTAGTGGATTCTTCTGTTCCGCTTGACGAAAATGATGAAGAAATCATGGAAATGCTTACTGGAAAAAAGGCGATTATCCTGTATAATAAAACTGATCTTCAGCCGGAAATCCAGCCGGAAATCCTGAAAGAAAAAACAGGACATCCTGTAATTCCGATTTCTGCAAAAGAAGAAAAAGGCATTACAAAACTGGAAGAACAGATTAAAGATATGTTTTTTGGAGGAGAGATTTCCTTTAATGATGAGGTATATATTACAAATGCCCGTCATAAAGCAGCACTGGAAGAGGCTGACAGAAGCCTTGATCTGGTCAGAAACAGTATCGAAATGGGAATGCCGGAAGATTTCTTTTCTATAGATCTTATGAATGCATATGAAAATCTGGGTAAAATCCTCGGAGAGTCTGTTGGTGAAGATCTGGTAAATGAGATATTCAGTAAGTTTTGCATGGGTAAATAAAAATCAAAAAATCGCCTTCGGCGATTTTGAAAGAATAGGATGAGCAGTTGTAAAATAAAAGGAGACAAAATGAGAACGTTAGTAGAAGATTATGATATTGTTGTAGTCGGTGCCGGTCATGCCGGATGTGAAGCAGCACTTGCGGGCGCGCGCCTGGGCCTGAATACAGTGATGTTTACTGTAAGTGTAGACAGTATCGCATTAATGCCATGTAACCCGAACGTAGGCGGCAGTTCTAAAGGCCATCTGGTAAGAGAGCTTGATGCCCTGGGCGGTGAAATGGGAAAAAATATTGACAAGACCTTTATCCAGTCCAAAATGCTTAACTGTTCCAAAGGACCTGCAGTGCACTCCTTACGTGCGCAGGCTGACAAACAGGCATACAGCAATGAAATGAGAAAAACGCTTGAAAATACACCTAATCTGACTATTAAACAGGGAGAAGTAACAAAACTTCTGGTCGAGGACGGAAAGATTACAGGGGTAAAAACATATTCCGGTGCAACTTATAACTGTAAAGCAGTGGTCCTCTGTACAGGAACTTATTTAAAAGCAAGATGTATTTACGGTGATGTAAGTAATTATACAGGACCAAACGGACTGCAGGCAGCCAACTACCTGACTGATTCTCTGAAAGAGCTGGGAATTGAAATGTTCCGTTTTAAAACAGGAACACCTGCCCGTATTGCCGGAAATACAATTGACTACAGTAAAATGGAGGAACAGTTTGGAGATGAGAGAGTTGTACCATTTTCATTCTCAACTAATCCGGAAGATGTTCAGATAGAGCAGAAATCCTGCTGGCTGACATATACAAATGAGAAAACTCATGAGATCATTCGTGCAAACCTTGACCGTTCTCCATTGTATTCCGGTATGATCGAAGGAACCGGTCCGCGTTATTGCCCGTCAATTGAAGATAAAGTAGTCCGTTTTGCAGATAAGAATCGTCATCAGGTATTTATTGAGCCGGAAGGTCTCTATACAAATGAGATGTATATTGGTGGAATGTCCAGCTCTCTGCCGGAAGATGTGCAGGAAGAAATGTATCATTCCGTACCGGGACTGGAACATGCAAAAATCGTAAAAAATGCATATGCCATTGAATATGACTGTATTAATCCACGTCAGTTATATCCTACACTGGAATTTAAGAAAATCAAAGGACTGTTCAGCGGTGGTCAGTTTAACGGAAGTTCAGGGTATGAAGAAGCAGCGGCGCAGGGACTGATCGCAGGAATTAATGCTGCTCTGGAAGTTAAAGGTCAGGAACAGCTGATTCTTGACCGTTCTGAGGCTTATATTGGTGTTCTTATTGATGATCTGGTAACAAAAGAAAACCATGAGCCATACAGAATGATGACCAGCAGAGCGGAGTACAGATTACTTCTCCGACAGGACAATGCGGATCTGAGACTTCGTAAAAAGGGATATCAGGCAGGGCTCATCAGTGAAGAGGATTATCAGAAAATCCTTACGAAAGAAGAACAGATAAAAACAGAGATCAGCAGAGTAGAACATACAAATATCGGAGCAAACAAAGAGGTTCAGACCCTTCTGGAAAGTTATAACAGCACACCGCTGAAATCCGGAACCACTCTGGCAGAACTGATCCGCCGTCCGGAACTTTCTTATGAAGCAATCAAACCACTTGATAAAGAACGTCCGGAGCTGCCATGGGATGTACAGGAACAGGTTGACATTAACATCAAGTATGATGGATATATCCGCAGACAGTTAAAACAGGTAGAACAGTTTAAGAAACTGGAAGCAAAGAAAATCCCGACAGATCTTGATTATGAGAAAGTTGGAAGCCTGAGAATCGAAGCACGTCAGAAACTGGAAGCATACAGACCGATTTCAATCGGACAGGCTTCCCGAATTTCAGGAGTTTCTCCTGCTGATATATCAGTTTTACTGGTGTATCTTTCCAGTACGAAATGATTAATAGAATACGTTTTAATGTACTTATAAAAACGGAAAATTGGAAAAATATTAAAATAGTACAAAAGAACATACGAAAGAACAGAATGACGGACTTTAAATAACGAATAAAAACATAAAAGCACATAAAATAACCCTGTAAGGTGTGCGAAAATAATAAAGATAGAAAAAGGAGAATAATACATGCCGTATAATCTGACGACATTGGAAAATGGATGCAGAGAACTGAGTATAGAGCTGAGCCAGAAGCAGAAAAATCAGTTTATCCAGTTTTATGAATTTCTGGTAGAAAAAAATAAGGTTATGAATCTGACAGGTATTACTGAGTTTGAGGAAGTACTTACAAAGCACTTTCTTGACAGTCTTGCATGTGTAAAAGCCATTGATATGACAAAAGTAAAAACAATTATGGACATCGGTACAGGTGCCGGATTTCCAGGTGTGCCTTTGAAAATTGCTTTTCCACATCTGGAGGCATGTCTGCTGGATTCTCTGAAAAAGAGGGTAAACTTCCTTGAGGAAAGTTTTGAGCTTCTTGGATTAGAAGGGATTAAGGCGATTCATGGAAGAGCAGAAGAGTATGCAAAAAATAAAGAGTATCGTGAGAAATATGATCTCTGTGTATCCAGGGCAGTATCAAACCTTGCAACTCTGTCAGAATATTGTCTTCCTTATGTAAAGACAGGAGGAACTTTCATTTCCTATAAATCAGGAACTGTACAGGAAGAGGCAGAAGAAGCAGAGAAAGCAATCAATATCCTCGGTGGTCAGGTGAAAGACATCACATACTTTAAATTGCCGGACTCTGAGATTGACCGATCCCTTGTCATTATAAATAAGAAAAAATCTACACCTGGAAAGTATCCGCGTAAAGCAGGAACACCATTAAAAGAACCATTGTCATAATAAATCTATGTATAGTTGTCTCATGAAATCTTCTGGCAAAAAATGCCGAGATTTCGGGACAGCTATTTTTTTCAAACAAACATCACAGAATAATCACACTTTTATCCTAATTTCATCACAACTTCATCATAAACTATTTTTATAGAGATGTCCTCGGGTTCCCCCATTCTCTGTTTCACCTGGGGACATTTTCTATATTTTATTTTGGCAAATAGGTAATTGCGAAACTCGCGGTGCTCGTTCGTAACCTTGAACCAAAACAAGGAAGAATTCGCGAAGAGCACGACTTGTGGAATGAAAAATGGATAATCGCACATGTTAGGCGCACTTTAATAAGCT
>ENA-OQJH01000164-OQJH01000164.1-human-gut-metagenome-genome-assembly--contig:-NODE-164-length-39453-cov-4.097188_pt1 | contig 39453 bp, 43 predicted proteins | sample MGYA00242597_ERZ504763 | MGnify/ENA primary metagenome ERZ504763 (study PRJEB26092, sample SAMD00036359) | human gut metagenome | host: Homo sapiens | study: EMG produced TPA metagenomics assembly of... | reverse complement strand
ATTCCCTTATTTCCCTTGTGATTATCTCATAAGGGCAAAAATAAGGGAAACTACATATCATTTCACTAATGAACAGGCGGGAAAGCCTGTAAAATAGGGAAAGTTAGAGGAATAATTATATAAATTCAAGTTTGAGATAACGAAATAGGCAGATTAGAGGCGGACATCTGATAAAGGATATCCGCCTCTTTCAGAGTTAATTTGGAAGATAGTTTTATTTGTAAAAAGTTTGATCTAAAGTAAAAAAATCCTTGACACACAAGGCGTCGTGTACTATACTATTTAAGTCTGTGATAGTGAAGTAATGTCAATCCAAAGCCCCGGAGCGACATTTAAACTATAAACAATTTATTGAATACCAAGCGGTGTGTCCTGGACATTCACATTGCAGAGGTGTTCCGTAACATTATTTCTAGGAGGAAGATCAATGAAAACTTTTATGGCTAGCCAGCTACCATTGATAGAAAATGGTATGTAGTTGACGCTGAAGGTATGACATTAGGACGTTTAGCATCTGAAGTTGCTAAAGTATTAAGAGGAAAGAATAAACCAATCTTTACACCGCACATCGACACAGGTGATTATGTAATCGTTGTTAACGCTGAGAAGATCAAAGTAACCGGTAAGAAATTAGAGCAGAAGATCTACTACAATCACTCTGATTATGTAGGTGGTATGAAAGAGACTACCTTAAAAGAAATGTTAGCAAAACATCCGGAAAGAGTTATCGAGCACGCAGTAAAAGGCATGCTTCCAAAGGGACCTTTAGGAAGAGAGATGTATACAAAATTATTTGTATACGTTGGACCGGATCACAAGCATGCAGCTCAGAAACCTGAAGCTTTAACATTTTAATTAGGAGGGAAAAACAGTGGCTAATACAAAGTATTACGGAACAGGAAGAAGAAAATCATCTGTTGCCAGAGTATATTTAGTACCAGGTACAGGTAAAATTACCATCAATAAAAGAGATATGGATGAGTATTTCGGATTAGAGACATTAAAGGTTGTTGTTCGTCAGCCTTTAACTGCTACCGAGACAGCTGATAAATTCGACGTTTTAGTAAACGTTCGCGGTGGTGGATACACAGGACAGGCAGGAGCTATCCGTCATGGTATCGCTCGTGCATTATTAAATGTAGATGCTGACTACAGACCAGTATTAAAGAAAGCAGGATTCTTAACACGTGATCCTCGTATGAAAGAGCGTAAGAAATACGGTCTCAAAGCAGCTCGTCGCGCTCCACAGTTTTCAAAGAGATAATTATCTCGAAAGAGACAATCGAATTATGTTTACAAACCCCGGAAAATCAAGGTTTTCGGGGTTTTCTTATACCCAAACGTTGATATGTTTCAAAGTGAAGTTCCTTAAATCTTTGAAGCCACAAAATGATGCAAGCTCTTTCTTTGATTTGGAGTCTATGCAGAAGTCCAAATTTGCGTAGACCACTTCCGCGGCGTTCCATGTATTTTATGCGGTGAAAATTCCTTTGCGATTTTTTGGTTGACAATGTCAAAATTACATAGTATCCCCACTCGCTTGAAACCTTGAAGCGTTCTGGCGCGGCGGAGATCGAGCAAGTGGCAGCTTCAGATACAGTGAAAAATATACTTTGCCTTGGGACGGAGATAAATGAGATTCTTGAAACACTCATTGTGCGTGGGCAGAAAAGCGGCGAGGTAAGAAAAGAAGTTGTTCCTGTGCTGACGGTCTATGTCCTCTCCACAAGCATTGATTCGCTGCTTGCGCTTGCCGAGACAAAGGGAAAATTCATTTGCGCGCAGAATGGTATGACAGAAGAGGAGTTCCTTGACTATGGTTTCCGACAGATAATCAACTCTATCCTTGAAGTACGAATATGATGAGGGTGCGACATGGATAAAATGTATCTTAGAGATGCAGTATTGGCAGCGCAATGAGAAAGTTATATGAGAAAAACGCATAACGAACCACGAAGATTTCGCTTGAGATATTATGACGATTCAAGAGGTTAAGAGAGCGTAAAGATCATTGCAATCAGGAAAAGGTGAGGTGGTATAAATGGTTGAAAATATAGAAAAGAAATTAGTTAGAGGATTTTCCGTTATTTTGTCCGAAATGTAAATATACTTGTGTGATTTATTTTAGAAATAAAAAAAATTGAAGAAATTAAAACGCCAGACGCTTAGACGCAGAGTAAGACCTGATAGATGAAGGTTTGCTCTGCGTTTTGTAATCAATACACTCAGCACGCCTGTAAATGATACAGGTCTTACCGTAGAAATGCAACTGCTTCATACGGGCACTGGAGCTGTCTCATGCAAATACGAAAGAAATGGAAGAAAAATAGGGGAAACATCAAACATGGAGGACAAAGGAATGAATAACGAAGTTAGTATTACTGCCCTGATGAGTTCATTTGGACGGGCGTTTCATGCAGAAAATGAAGATCATCCGGTTTTCACGGATCATCTTGCAAAAGAGCTGATGACAGCAGAAGAATATGCCGCCGTTCTGACTGGCACAAAGCAATATGTTATGCTCGGCGCAGGTCTGGATACCTTCGCTTTTCGGGAAAAAGAATTCTTATCAAAACATAGGGTATTTGAAGTCGATCATCCCCTGACGCAGAAAGATAAAATAGAACGGATCACCCGTGCCGGTTGTACGATTCCTGATAATCTCACCTTTGTTCCTGCGGATTTTACGAAAGATAATGTAGCGGAACGTCTGATCGATGGGGGGTGACGCATCTGTGAAAACGTTTTCTCATGGCTCGGCGTAACGTATTATCTTTCGACGGAAGCAATCAATACGATGTTGGCTGCACTTTCCGAACTTTGTGCGGATGGGAGTTCGCTTGTGTTTGATTATCCAGATGAGAATTTCTTTGATGCTTCCGAAAAGCGTGTGCAGAACACAATTATGATGGCAAAAGCAGGTGACGAGCCAATGCAATCAGCCTTTTCCTATAGCGAGATTGAAAAACTCCTGGAGAAACATGGCTTTCTGCTTTATGAGTTGTTGACACCGGATGATATTCAAAGGGATATTGTCGACAAGGCAGGGGCGGATATGAAAGCCTTTGAGCATGTTAATTACTGTCTTGCTGTCAGGAAAAACTAAAAAGGCTGTCACACAACCAGTCGGATCAGGTAACTTTTTTTACAAGATAACAGGAATGGGAAATTGCCCTCCGAAAAAAGATTGTCTAAAATATAACAAACGAGACAGGAAATGTTTCAATAAAGGAGGAAAAAGCAGCATGGCAGAAGTAAACGCTGTGGAAAAGCAGCCTGTTACCCAAGAGTACCTGAAAAAAATGGACGCCTATTGGCGTGCGGCAAACTATCTTGGAGCAGCACAGTTATATTTACTGGACAACCCGTTATTACGCGAGCCGTTGACGATGGATCATATAAAGAAAAAGATCGTCGGACACTGGGGAACCGTTCCGGGACAGAACTTTGTATACGTTCATTTAAACCGTGTCATCAAAAAATATGATCAGGATATGATCTTAATTTCCGGTCCTGGCCACGGTGGAAACTTTTTTGTGGCAAATACATATTTAGAGGGAACTTACAGCGAGGTATATCCGAACATCGGAGAGGATATGGACGGACTGAAAAACTGTGTAAACAGTTTTCTTTCCCGGGCGGTATCTCAAGCCATGTTGCACCGGAAACTCCTGGTTCCATCAACGAGGGCGGTGAGCTTGGATATTCACTGGCACACTCTTTTGGTGCGGTATTTGACAACCCGGATCTGGTTGCAGCATGTATCGTCGGAGACGGTGAGTCCGAGACTGGACCGCTTGCAACTTCCTGGCAGTGCAACAAATTTTTAAACCCGAAAACAGACGGTGCGGTTTTACCGATCCTGCATCTGAACGGATATAAGATCAGCAACCCGACCATCTTAGCACGTATTTCCCGTGAAGAATTAGAGCATTTCTTCGACGGATGCGGCTGGAAACCGTATTTCGTGGAGGGCGATGAGCCGATGGATATGCACAGCAAGATGGCGGCTGCCTTAGATCAGGCGATGGATGAGATCAAGGCGATCCAGAAAAATGCGAGAGAAATGATGATCTGACCAGACCGAAATGGCCGATGATCGTACTCCGCACCCCGAAGCTGGACAGGACCAAAGGTAGTGGATGGCAATCAGATCGAAGGTCTTTCCGTGCACATCAGGTTCCGATCATGATGGACAAACCGGAACATCTTCAGATGTTAAAAGACTGGCTGTTAAGTTATCATCCGGAGGAGCTGTTTGATGAGGACGGAAAACTGATTCCGGAATTAAAGGCATTAGCACCGACCGGCGACCGCAGGATTGGATCAAACCCGCATGCAAACGGGGGTAAATTACTGCGCGATCTGCGTCTGCCTGATTTTAAAGATTATGCTGTGGATGTTCCAAAGCCGGGTGCTGTGGAAGCGCAGGATATGATCGAACTTGGCGGATTTGTCAGAGATATTTTCGAGTTAAATGAAGATGCAAAGAACTTCCGTATTTTCGGACCGGATGAGACGATGTCAAACCGTCTTGGAAAAGTATTTGAGGCAACGAACCGTGACTGGAACGGTGAGGCTTATGATACGGATGAATTCCTTGCACATGACGGACGTGTCATGGACTCTATGTTGAGTGAGCATATGTGTGAGGGATGGTTAGAGGGATATCTGTTAACCGGACGTCATGGATTCTTTGCAAGTTATGAGGCATTTATCCGTGTGGTTGATTCCATGTGTGCACAGCATGCAAAATGGTTAAAGGTTTGCAACCAGCTTCCGTGGAGACAGTCCATTGCATCCTTGAACCTGATTTTAAGCTCGAATGTATGGCAGCAGGATCACAATGGATTTACACATCAGGATCCGGGGTTCTTAGACCACATTGCAAATAAAAAATCAGACGTGGTACGCCTTTATCTGCCGCCAGATGCAAACTGTTTATTATCCTGCTTCGATCACTGTATCCGCAGCCGCAACTATGTCAATGTGCTCGTGACATCCAAACATCCGAGACAGCAGTGGCTGACCATGGAGCAGGCAGTCAAACACTGTACACAGGGTATCGGCATCTGGGAGTGGGCAAGCAACGACCAGGCGAAGAGCCGGATGTAGTTATGGCATGCTGCGGTGATACACCGACATTAGAGACATTGGCAGCCGTTACGATCTTAAGAGAGGCACTGCCGGAGATTAAGATCCGTGTGATCAACGTTGTCGATCTCATGAAATTAGAGCCGAACACGAAACATCCGCACGGACTCAGCGATGCAGAATACGATGCACTCTTTACCAAAGACAAACCGATCATTTTTGCATTCCACGGTTATCACACACTGATCCATGAGCTGACCTACCGCAGAACCAACCGCAACATCCACGTTTACGGTTATCAGGAGGAAGGTACGATTACAACACCGTTTGATATGCGTGTACAAAACGAAATCGACCGTTTCCACTTAGTAAAGAACGTCATCAAATATCTGCCACAGCTTGGAAACAGAGGATCTTATCTGGTACAGCAGATGAACGACAAACTCGTAGAGCACAAACAGTACATCCACGAGTACGGTCAGGATCTGCCTGAGGTAAGAGACTGGAAATGGAATCTGTAAGATAAATCTGAAAAAATAGTTACATCTTTTTGCGGAACTGTGCCGGCGTAAGCTGGTGCCGTTCCGTAAATATTTTATAGAAATAACCTTTGTGTGGTAACCGACCGCTTCCGTGATCTGGTCGATCGTGGCATCGGTCGTAAGAAGCAGCGTTTCAGCGCGGCGCAGGCGCAGAAGCTGTAAGTATTCCGTATAGGTAAGCCCGGTCTGTGTTTTTATGAGACGGTTAAAATAATCTTCCTGAAAATGAAATTCCTCAGAAAGTCCTGTAATGGAAATCTGGGTCAGATGATTTTCCATATAATCTGTGATCTCTTCAAATAAAATCCAGTTCATCTGTTTTCGCAGTTGTTTTGACAGCGAAAATTCATAATTTGTTCCAAGAATCCTGAAAATACGCAGCAGTAATCCCTGACAGATCAAAGGGGAGGCAACATCATGCTGTTTTAACTCGGACAGCAGCTGATAAAGCGCCTGTTCCATTTTTTCCATACCCTCCGGCTGTGGACGGAAATGCAGATACTGCTGCAGATTTTTCTGCTCTAATAATGCCATATTTAAAAAAGAAGCAATTCTTCCGGAAGTGCTCAGATGTTTCATGATATCATTAAAAATAGCATTTGTGATACCGAGAAATAAGATCGTGGAAGAACCACTGTCTAAGATTTCCTGATGTTCACAGTTGCGGTCGATCAGGCAGAGTTCCCCCTTGTGGAAAGTAAATTCATTGCCGAGGATCTTCTGACGGTATTCGCCGTCCACGATATAAAAAAGTTCGAGATATTCATGTGAGTGCATCTGGGTGCGCATGCCCGGTTCAAACCGTTTCTCGTAAGTAAAGGCGGTACCGGAGGGGATGATCGTGGCAGAAACAGTGTGAGGTTCGTGGATATCCCAGATCAGGCCAAACATGTGCTCTGATTCCGGAAGGGGATATGGTTTGACTTCGATATCGTGCTGCGAATACTCCGGACAGACAATGCGGAAACGCTGATAAATATCTGGTGATTCATAAGTTGTATTATCATAAAGAAGATGTCTGATATATTGTTTTAAGTTCATAATAACCTCATCTGAAAGCAGCAAAATGTGAAATATTTTAAATATCTTTAGTTTATCACAGCACATTTTATGGCGCAATATGTCGAAAAGTATGAAAAAAATTTGTAATAAGTATTGTGTGTGTTTATTGAGAGGTGTACTATAATTATGCAAGTACATTCAAAAGCGAAAGGAAGAGGGATTTAGATGACAGGAGAACAATATGTAAGAGCAAATAAAAGAGTATATAATGTGGTAATAATCCTGCTGGCAGTGATGACGATTCTGTCTGTTATGGCATGTCTGGCGGAGTTTAAGATTACGATACTGCTTCAGACTGCAGCTGCAGTTGCGGGAATTATTGTTGTGAATACTTATGCAAAAAAGTTTGGAATTCAAAAAGGGTGGGGAAATCCTGCTTGGAACAGGAAGTGCTGTATATTGTGTATTTCTTTTACTGAATCAGAATAATTTTGTTTACGCATATGGAATCCCGCTCTTTGTTGCATGTGTTTTGTATTTAGATGTAAAGTTTGTATATTATGGTATTGGTGTAACTGCAGTAGGAAATATCATTCATATCATAGTGCAGGTTATTACAAAAAGAGCCGATGGGATAGAACTTTTTTTAGTATTATCATTCTTGCAACAGTAGTTTATGCGGTATATGAAGCATCTATCCTCCTTACAAAATTTAGTGAAGAAAATCTGGAAATGCAGGCTGCAGCATCTGAAAAAATGCTGGCTACAGCGGAAAATCTGGTGAAACATTTTGATTCCGCAAAAGAAAAATTAGAGACATTAGAGGAAGTCATCAATAACAACAATGAATCTATTTCCAATATTGCCCAGAGCACGGGAAGTACTGCGGAGGCAATCCAGCAGCAGGCATTGATGTGTGAGGAAATCCATAAGAATACGGACAGTGCAGAAAAAGAAACCGAAGCGATGATTGATAAGGCAAATCATACGATGGAGAATGTGGCAGAGGGTGCGAGACTGGTAACAGGATTAAAAAATCAGGCTGACAATGTGGAGCAGGCAAGTAACCAGGCGCAGAGTCCACCAAACAGGTCAGCAACCGTGTGGAGGAAGTAAAAGGAATTGTTGCGACTATCTTAAGTATCTCCAGCCAGACCAATCTTCTTGCATTGAATGCTTCTATTGAGCAGCAAGAGCCGGTGAGGCAGGAAAGGTTTTGCAGTCGTTGCGGAAGAAATCCGTCAGTTATCGGAGCAGACAAAAGATGCAACGAACCGGATCACGGATATCATTCAGGATCTGAATGAAGATGCACAACATGCGATGGACAGTATGGAACATTCTGCGGATTCAATCCGTGAACAGAACGAACTGATTGAGACAACAAAGAATAAATTTGAGACCATCAATGACGAAATGCAGTCACTGGCAAGTGCAATCGGAGAGATCGAGGAAGTATGCAGTCCATTTTAAACAGTACAGACACAATTTCCCAGAGTATATCGAATCTCTCTGCAACCGGTGAAGAAATAGCTGCTTCTTCCACAGAAGGACTTCAGACAGCAGAACATGCAGTAGATGCAATGAAACAGACCAAAGAGATCATTGATGCTACTTATCTGCTGGCACAGGATCTGGAGTCTTATGCAGAATAGATCAGACAGAAAATAACAGTGGGAGGCTGAAAAGTCAGGTAAAAATAAGTGACTGTTCATACTGGTGTGTGAACAATAACAAAAATGCAGGGATCAGGAGCAGAATGAATATTGCATATTGTGAAGATGAAAAGATCCAGTTAGAATATATGGAGCAACTGATCAGAAAGTGGGCAGACGAAGGGAATGACACTGTTACATATTTTGGCTATGGCAGTGCGAAGGAGCTGTTGTTTGAGCATCCGGACAGTTTCCCGTTCGATCTGCTCCTTTTGGATATTGATATGGACGGCATGGATGGCATGGCGCTCGCAAAGGAGATCCGGAAAAAAGATCAAAAACTTCCCATCGTTTTTTTGACGAACCGCAGTGAGTATGTGTTTGAAGGGTATGAGGTTGGCGCATTGCGCTATCTTTTAAAACCGGTGGAGGAGACAAAGTTGTTTTCTCTGCTGGATGAGATTTCTTATGCGCTTGGCAAAGAAAGGCGCTATCTGATCGAAAATGTGGGTGGGGAGACTGTAAAAATTCCGGTCGATACCATTTACAGTGTGGAGGCGAAAGGGCATTATATCCGTCTGCACACGAGCGTGGGTGATTATGAATACAAAAAGAATCTCTCGGAGATCGCGGAGGAGCTGGCAAAAGATCAGCCGGGACAGAAAACGGAATTTATCAGTACACACCGCAGCTTTTTAGTCAGTCTTGCTGCGGTGGAGCGCGTGCAGCGCACGGAGTGCATTCTTTGTGACGGCAGCAGTGTGCCGGTGAGCAGGAATGCTTATAAGAGTGTGAATGAAGCGTTTATCCGTTATTATATGGAACATGGGGATATGTGCGAAAAATGAGAATACCGCTGATCACAAAATATTTAGAAGAGAAGAATATGGAGTATCAGAATGCCCTGCTCGAAAAACAGGTACAGGAGGTACAGAATATCTATCTTACCATGCGCGGCTGGCGGCATGATTATCACAATCACCTGCAGGCAATGAAAGCGTATGTCAAGATGGGAGAATATGACAGGTTAGAGGAATATTTAGGACTGCTGGAGCAGGACTTAGATCACGTCAATCAGCTGATTGAGACTGGAAATGTCAATTTGGATGCCATCTTAAATTCAAAAATATCCTTAGCACAGAAAAACGGAATCGCTATCGATTATCAGGCAAAATGCCCGGAAACACTTGCCGTCAGCGATATCGATCTGTGTGCCCTGATCGGAAACCTCCTTGATAATGCGGTGGAATCCTGTGAGAAACTTACAGCGGAAAAACCGTTTATCCGCCTTTATATCGGAGTACTCAAAAAACAGCTTTACATTTCGGTGTCGAACGCGACAAATGAGACAGTGCGCAAGATGGATTCGGAGTACATCAGTAAAAAACGGGGAAATCACGGGCATGGATTAAAACGGATCAATCTTGTGGTTGAAAAATATGGCGGGTACATTAATCGGCAGAATGAGCCGGGGGTGTTTGTGACGGAGATTATGCTGCCGCTGTAAAAGTTTGGGTAAAAGCCGGGGAGAAAAGGTGTGGCCGTCAGGTTGTGGTGGCAGACCGGTGTGTCAGCCACACCTTTTCATTCCAGCCTTTTGTATATTGGCGATACCGTTGGTGCACGGAAGATGACCTTCCGTGCACTTTTTGTGTGAAGTTCAAAAAGCTGATAGAGTATAGACATAGAAGTGATATCACACCACCACCCCAAAACGAGAGGAGCCACACAACATGAACCAACCGAAAACTTACACCGCCGCATCCAACCAGCGCTACATCCTCCGCGAACTATGGCACTACGACAGATCCACCATCTTCTATGCTCTCGCCGAGATCATTACCCAGATCGGCAAAGGCTTCGGCACCATACTAATCCCATCCATGATCGTAGCGTTTTTAGAGCAGTACCAAAAAGGTATGATCACCCAGCAACGCTGCCCGGAGTAGTCGCAAAACTGGTAACATTTTTTGTCGGATACAGCATCTGGTGCATCATAACCGGATATCTGAAACGGAGAAACCAGTTCCAGTATGTAAAATTCCGCTGCGGCACAATGATTGAATGCACCTATCAGAAATATATGTCACTCGACTATGTGCAGTGCGAGGACGAAAAAGTCCAGCAGCTTTTAAAGAAAGCGGGAGAGGCAGTCAGCGGAAACTACCGGGGCATCGAGGGTGTGCTTCATTACGACGTCGAACTCTTAAAGGAAGCCGGGGCATTGATCCTGTACGCATCCCTGATCTCCGGTGTATCGGCATGGCTGGTCGTGCTTTTGGTTATCATTTCACTGGTCCAGATCTTAAGCTATAAACTGGCAAATAATTACGAATTAAAACACCGTGATGCAAAGGCGAAACTTACAGTGACACAGGACTATCTGGACGTCAGGCATATGCAGTGGAAAACGGAAAAGATATAAGGCTTTACCAGATGAAAGAATGGTTAAGCGGACATTACCGTGCTGCAAACAAAAAATACCAGGCACTGCTGGCAAAAGAAAAGGCATGTTATTTTGCGGATGATCTCTTTGGGCTGCTGCTGCAGCTTGGCAGGGATATGGTCTGTTACGGCTATCTGATCGGACAGCTGATGCAGGGAATGTCCATCGCACGTTTTGTGCTTTATATCGGGATCGTCAGTGGATTTTCCACCTATTTTTCGGAACTTACGATGATGATCAGCCAGATTTCATCCTGCTTAAAGCCGGTCGGACAGATGCAGGAATTTACAGAGTTAGAGAATGTATATCACCATGGCGAGGGAGTCCGGTTAAAGGATGAAAAGGAGGCAGTGGAAGTCGAATTTTCACATGTCAGTTTTTCCTATCCGGGCACAGACCATAAGATATTAGATGATGTGAGCTTTCGCATTAAAAAAGGCGGAAAGATGGCGTTAGTCGGCATCAACGGCGCCGGAAAATCAACGATTGTCAAACTGCTCTGCGGTTTTTATATGCCGGATGAGGGACACATTTACATTAACGGAACGGATCTTGCCACGATGGATCTTGATGTGTGGTACCGGTCGCTTGCAGCAGTCTTTCAGGATGCATTTACCTATTCCTTTTCCATTGCGGACAATGTAACATGCAGCATGGGAGAGGACTATGATGCGGAAAAATGCAGGGAGGCATTAAAGGATGCCGGCCTCTGGGAGAAAATACAAAAACTTCCACAGAAAGAGAACACATTTATCGGAAAAGAGGTAAGTGAGGATGGCATCCATCTTTCCGGCGGGGAGACACAGAAACTGATGCTTGCGCGTGCGCTCTATAAAGGATGTGCACTGTTGCTTTTGGATGAGCCGACCGCAGCATTAGATGCGATCGCAGAAAATGAGATGTATGAGAAATACAATGAAATGCTGACTGGAAAAACGGCACTGTTTATTTCACACCGTCTGGCATCGACGCGGTTCTGTGACCATATTTTATTCCTGGAAAACGGAAAGATCACAGAGGAGGGCACCCATGAGGAACTGATGCAGGAAAATGGCGGATATGCCGAAATGTTCCTGGTACAGAGCAGATATTACAAAGAGGAAGGGGCACAGTCACATGAAGAACATATGGCAGGAATTTAAAAGTTTTATAAAGATGATCAGCAAAGGGAAAAAAAGATGTGGCTGTTGTCATGGCAGCCGGCGGATTTATGAAAGCAACCGTTCCGTTTCTGGTATTTTATTTTTCGGCACAGATTTTAAACAATACGATCGAAGGGGATTATGAGGCATGTGTGAAAAGCGTGGCAGCACTTTTGCTGTCGCAGTTTGTCTGTGAACTGGTGAACCGGTTCTGCCAGAAACGGATCGAAGTACTCGGAGAGAGCTGCCAGCAGATCATAAGACAGCAGATGGCAGACAAGGCATTTGAACTGCAGTATGAAAAATTTGAAAAACAGGAAACGCTTGACGCATTAAGGCACGCAAAACTTACGGCAGGCGGAAGCGGGGACATCAAAGACCAGGTGGATACCTGTTACCAGATCTTTGTACAGTTTTTTTCCATGTGTTATTCGGTCGTATTTTTTCTTCTGCTGTTGCTGAAAATCGATGCCGAACAGAAAAAAACATTTTTTGTCTCCTATGGATCAACGCTGCTTTTGATTGGCTTATATGCAGTTGTTGTAATTGTGAATTTATATCTTGGAAAAATACTCAGCGCGAAACAGTATGAATTTATACATGCAAATGACCACAATAATGCACTGGACGGCTATCTGGCCGGGATCATGACAGATGAAAGAAATAGCAAAGATATCAGACTTTATGACCTGTCAAAACTCTTTTTGGGGAAATTCAGACAGATGGTGGAGGGCTATAGTATTTATTTACAGATGGGAAAAGTAAATGGAAAATACAGGGGAATGATTGAGGGCATCAACCAGTTTGCAGCAGGCACTGCATATCTGCTGGCAGGCATGAAAGCATTAAACGGGATGATCGATATCGGAAATGTCATCTTATATGCAGGTGTCATCTCACAGACCGTGAACTGTATTACGGAATTTGGTTCACAGGTCATTTCCTTTCAATTTTGTGCGGAATATTTAAGCGTTTTTGATAAATTTATACAAAGTCCGGCAATGGCTTACGATGGTACATTGCCGATCGAAAAGCGGGATGACGGACAATATGAATTTGAATTTCATGATGTAAGTTTTGCTTACCCGGACTGTGGAACACAGGTGTTAAGCCATGTCAGCTTAAAATTTAATATTGGGGAAAAAATGGCGTTAGTCGGACAAAACGGTGCAGGAAAAACGACATTGATCAAATTGCTCTGCCGTCTCTATGAGCCGACGGAGGGTACGATCACGTTAAACGGCATCGATATCTGGAAATATAACTATGAGGAATATACGAGGGCATTTTCCGTTGTCTTTCAGGACTTTGCAATGTTTTCTCTGCCGGTCGGTGAGAATATTGCTGCAAGCAGTGCAGTGGATGAAGAGAGAGCATGGGAGGTGTTAGACCAGGTCGAACTGTCCGGGCGTGTGAGAGCGATGAAGGACGGCCTGAAGACACAGCTTTATAACAACAACGGTGCGGGCGTCGATGTCTCCGGCGGTGAGGCACAGCGGCTTGCCATCGCACGCGCACTCTACAAAGATGCGCCGTTTGTGATCTTAGACGAGCCGACCGCAGCCTTAGATCCGATCGCTGAGGCGCAGATCTACGAGAACTTTAATGAGATGGTAAAAAATAAAACTGCAATCTATATTTCCCACCGCATGAGCAGCTGTAAATTCTGTGACCGCATCGTTGTGTTAGATACCGGAAGCATTGCAGAGATGGGAACACACGACACACTGTTAGCCGAAAATGGATCTACGCCAGACTTATCAGACACAGGCACAGTATTACGCGTAAAAACCATTGAAAAAAGTTACTGTTCACAGGCAGCATTTTTCTGAACTGAAAATGCCGTATGATACAGTGGTGGTAGCAGATTTGCCGATTTGGAATGCGAAGCATCGGCAAAATCCGTTACTGGAACGAGGTACGAGTGAACAGTAACGAAAAAAATCTTAATATTTGCTTAAAATCCCTTATAAACTATATTCAGATGGAAAATTGTGCTACAATACCAATGATGGGCAGGTTTGGCAAAAACTGCCCAAAAGAGAAAAATAAGAGGATGGGAGGCAAAATGTTATGATAAAAAAGAGACTGGAATGGTTAAAGCGCGGTCTGTGTATCACATTAGCAGGCGCTATGATCATCTGTTCCGATACCATGGCATTTGCAGCAGATGCGGCAAACGGGCAGGTCGTGGAACAGACAGGAGAGACCGAAGTTTTGACGGATGAACAGTCAGATCAGACAAAAGAAGATGCGAAAAATGAAAAGGCTTCTGAAGTAACCGACAAAACAAAAGTTACGGAACAGGCAGAAACAGAGACTACCGGAACAACGGAGAAAGACAAAACAACCGAAGTGACGGAAACGACGGAAAACACGGAAACAACCGAAGTGACGGAAACAACGGAAAACACAGAAGCTACCGAAGTGACGGAGTCAACCGAAAAGACGGAAACAACGGAAAACACAGAAGCTACCGAAGTGACGGAGTCAACCGAAAAGACGGAAGAAACCGAAAAACCTGAGGGAACGGAAACTACTGAGGAGACAGAGACAAAAGCAACAGATGTAAGCAAGGTTATTCTGATTACAGATTCAGAGTATCAGGTTGTAAGCATAGATCAGAGTATCCCACTTCCTGATTATGTATTTTATCCAAACAGTGACACGGATAAAACAGCAGTCGAATGGACCGTGGATGATCTGAATGTTGCAGAGGTAGCCACAACAACAGATGCCAATGGCAAAGTCAGCGGAACCGTAAAGGCGAAAGCGGCAGGTGTGGCAGTGGTAAAACTTCAGGTAGTAGGAAAAACAGAAGTGAATGCCGCATTCCGTCTGATCGTAAGACCAACGAATGAACCGAAGAACTGTAAGGCAGATGCAACTTACAATTCAGTCAGCTTAAGCTGGTCACCTGTTGCAGACGCAAATGGTTATACCATCACACGAAAAGTGGAAGGCTCAGATACAGAGCAGACGATCGCACATGTGGATGGTACTGATACGGTGTCGTATAAAGATACGGCAGCACAGACCGGAATCAGCTATATTTATCATGTATATGCCTATACAAAATATACGAACAACGGACAGACGGATTATGCCAATACGGATACCTATGCATCCGTAAAAGCAACACCACAGCTTGGAAAAGCAGCAATGACATCTGTTACAGCGGAAGGTTACAGCAGCCTGACACTAAAATGGGAAAAAGTGGATGGTGCAACCGGATATATCGTATATCGTTCCACAGATAAATCAAAAGTGGACACACAGCTCACGGATATCACGAACGGTGCAGTAAGTTATGTGGATGCCGCACTGACAGCCGGAACGACCTACTATTATAAAGTACAGCCATATCGTGTGGTAAACAGCAAAAAGGTTTTTGGTGATGCGTCGGGCATTCTCTCCGGCAAACCGCTTCCGTCAGCGACAAGACTGAACGCAGAATCAGCCGGATATAAAGAAGTAAAACTGGCATGGAGTGCCGTGGATGGTGTGACGGGTTATGAGGTTTACAGAAAAACATCATCCTCTTATAAAAAGATTGCAACTGTAACAAATGGAAAGACAAGTTACAGCGATACAAAAGTAACAGCAGGTACAGCCTATACCTATAAAGTAAGAGCCTATAAAACGGTAAATGGAAGTCAGGTATATGGAGATTATTCCAACGAGGCATCGGCAACCCCTGCTTTAGAGGCACCACAGATTACAGTTAGAAATGCGTCTTACAACAGTGTGACGATCACATGGAATCAGATCAGCGGTGCACATGGCTATAAAGTATATCGTTCTACGAAAAAGGACAGCGGCTATAGAGCTGTTAAGACAGTCAATGATAAAACGACGATTACCTGTACAGATAAAAAATTGTCGGTAGGAACGAAGTATTATTATAAAGTCTGTGCATTCCGTACAGTCGGGGATAAGAATGTAGCAGGGAACTATTCGGATGTGCAGTCGATCAAGGCAGCACCAGAAGCAGTAACATTAAAATCAGAAGCAGCAGGTGCAACGGCGATCAAACTGACATGGAATAAAGTGAACATGCCATCACAGGTGGCGGATATGCAGTATATCAGGTTGTAAACGGAGCAGATCGGCTGGTAAAAAGATGCAGTACAAAGAGTACTTCTTATACAGTGACAGGACTTACACCGGGTCAGAAATATACATTTAAAATCGTATCTTTTGCAAAAGATAAAAATGGCAAAAGGGCATATGGTGGAACTTCCAATGAACTTACTGCAACACCGAAACTTCTTCCGGTAACGATCGACACGATCAAATCCGGCAAATACAACAGCGTCGTATTGAGCTGGAATGTTACTTCCGCAGGGGATGAGGACGGATATATTGTTTACCGTGCAGCTTCTAAAAAAGGAAGTTATAAGCAGATCGGAACCGTAAAAAGAAAGAGCGGAGCCATGACCGGATCTTATACAGATAAAAACGTTAAGATCGGAAAGAAGTATTATTATAAAGTAGTAACTTACAAAAACATTTCGGGCGGTAAAATGCTCCGTTCCGCTTATTCAGGTGTAAAAGGCATTACAGCCGCACCGAGTATCACAACGGTTAAAGTGAAATCGGCAGGAAATGAAAGCCTGAAAGTTACATGGAAAAAGGTAAAAGCATCCAAAAACCGTTATGTAAAGGGATATGCGATCTACCGCAGCACTTCCGAAAATGGAAAATACAGAAAAATTAAGACGATCAATAAGGGAACAACAACTTCGTATGTGGATAAGGGACTTGTAACCGGTAATACCTATTATTATAAAGTTCGTACTTTCTGTACGTCCGGTGGAAAGAAAATCTACAGTGATTATTCCGATCCGGCATCCATGCAGGTACTTCCGGGAAAACCTTCCATCCAGGTAGTTGCAGCAAATTATAACACCATTACGGTCTCCTGGAAGAAAGTAGAAGGGTGTGATGGATATCGTGTATATCGTGCAACAGAGAAAGATGGAAAATATAAACCAGTCAAAACCTGTTCTTCCGTTAATACGCTTTCTTATAAGAACAGTAAGTTAAAGACAGGAAAGACCTATTATTATAAAGTAAGAGCTTATGTGAACAAAAATGGCAAAAAACTTTATGGTGACTATTCCGCAGTGAAACAGGCAACGCCGGTTCTTTCAAAACCAACCGGATTATATGCAGCCTCAATTGCTGAAAACCAGATCAAGCTGACATGGAATGCGGTGGATGGTGCAGAAACTTATACCGTATTGAGAAGTAACTCTGAGAACGGAAAATATAAGATTGCAACGGAACTTTGTACAACAAATTCTTTTATTGATTATACCGCTGTGACAGGAAAAACCTATTATTATAAGATTTATGCGGTTCGTGGAGAGTACGTCAGTGCAACAACGGATTGTGTAAGTGTTATATCGTCAGCACTTGAAGTGAGCACAACGAGCGTACTGATCAAGACAGGAACGAGTGTAAAAGTAACAGCAACTGCAAAACCATACGGTGTGGTATACTGGTCTTCTGCTAACTCTACGATCGCCGTTGTTTCCTCAGATGGAACAATCTATGGTCTGAAGGCTGGAACAACGACCGTAAAGGCATCTGCAAACGGAATCACGAAAGAAATCACGGTAACGGTAAAAGACAAACTTGAGACAGAGAATAAGATCATAGATATTTCAAGTGATAACGGTACGGTAGATTTTAATGCGATCAAGGCAGCCGGATACGAATGTGTAATGCTTCGTATTTCCAAAGGAACAACAGCGGATGCGAAGTTCCAGACAAATTATAAGAATGCGAAAGCAGCAGGCCTTAAGGTTGGTGTATACTGCTACTCCCTGGCGCAGAACGCAGCGCAGGCAAAAGCTGAGGGTGATAAAGTATTAAATATTCTGAATGCACAGAAGTTAGACTATCCGGTTGTATATGTACTTGATGATATCTCATTATTGTACAATAATGTAACAGCAACACAGAGAATTGATTTTATCAATGCATTCAGGACAGAAATCATTGATGGTGGAAAACAGTATAAGTTTGCACTTGGTCTGAACCAGAAACTTTTACAGCAGTATCCGGGCAAATATGTGGATACAAGCAAGCTTACAGGAACAGATCTGTGGATTATCAATTATCGTGCAGAGAGTCTTGGAAGCGGTTACCAGGGTAAAGGTAATGTGGTAATGTGGAGATACACGAACCAGGGTACAGTAAATGGTGTAAATGGCAAGGTAAATATCAGTATCCGGTATAAGACTTATTAATGAGAGTACAGGATACAGACAGTAATCCGCAGGAATGAGGACAGCTATGAAAAGTTATGCAAAAAAAATCATGACAAGACTGGCAGCAGGGGCGATGGCGCTCCTGCTTGCTGTCGGTACGGCTGCAACAGATATGTCTGTGTATGCAGCAGAAACGAAAACACAGGAAGGCACGACGGAAAAGAAAAAGATTACAGGATTTGCAGATCTTTCGGACAATCCGAAAGAGATTCGTATGACAGGTAAAATCAGCCTGAACCGCCTGCTTGCCAAGATGCCGCAGAGCATTGATGTTTATCTGGATGGCGGCAAAGAGACGACGAGTATTCCGGTAACCTGGAGCTGTGTCGGAGACTATGACACGACGAATTATTTTGTCTATGAATTGACCCGAAATGGGATACCGATCAGTATTCACTTGGAGCAGGACAAAAGGACAAAATTCCATACATCAATGTGGTGATCTCAGGGACAAGTCTCTATAAAGGTGCAGCCATTTCTCAGGATGAGAAAAATCCAACGAAAAAAAAGTATATAAATTTGCGAAAAGAAAGCTCAAATTAAATACAGCAGCGGCCTGTGGTGTGCTTGCCAATATTGAGAGTGAATCTTCTTTTAACCCAACCATAAGCGTCATTGATACCAACGGCAAGATCAGTTATGGTATCTGTCAGTGGAATGCTTCGAGATTTGATGACCTGAGAAACTACTGCAGCAGCAATGGTTATGATTATACTTCCATCGACGGGCAGCTTAAGTTTTTAAAATACGAACTGGAACATTCCGAGAAATATGCATTTTCCAAAGTGAAAAATGTCGAAAACACTGCAGACGGAGCCTATACAGCCGGGTATAACTGGGCAAAATATTTTGAGCGCTGTAACAGTGTATATTTTGAAGGACGTGCGAAACGCGCAAGAGATGTCTACTGGGCAAAATATAACGGTGACAGTCCAGATGATCCGGATAACCCGGATAACCCGGACGATCCGGTAACAAAGAAATATACCATCAAATATGTACTCTATGATGGGGAAAATAGCGATGCCAATCCATCGTCTTATAAGATCACAACAGAAACGATCACATTGAAAAAAGCAAAGAAAAAAGGTTATACATTTGAAGGATGGTATAAGGAGAGCAGCTTTAAAAACAGGATCACAACGATCCCGAAAGGATCAAAAGGCAACCTTACCATTTATGCAAAATGGAAAGCAAATAAATATACCGTTCGCTTTCATGGAAACAAGGCAACCAGCGGCAGTATGCAGGAGATGAAAAATCTCGAATATGATATGGATTATACCCTTAGAAAAAATAAATTTAAACGCAAGGGATATAAATTTGTCCGCTGGAACACAAAGGCAGATGGAAGTGGAAAGAAATACGGCAACAAGGAAGAAATCGAGAACCTTTCTGCAAAAAGCGGTGCAGTTGTTGATCTGTATGCACAGTGGTCAAGGGATACTTACAAGATCACTTACAAAACGAACGGCGGAGAACTTGCGGATGGTACTGCAAAGAAATACAACGTAGATACCAGAACGTTCAAATTAAAAACACCGGTCAGATATGGCTATACATTTAAAGGCTGGTATAAAGACAAAAAATGCACCAGACGTGTCACACAGGTCAAAAAAGGTACAATTGGAAATCTGACCTTTTATGCAAAGTGGCAGATCAATAAATATAAAATCAAATACGATGGAAACGGCGCAACCAGAGGTTCCATGAAAGGTGTCTCTGTCTGCCAATATGGCAAGACTATACGCTTACAAAAAATAAATTCAAGCGCACGGGTTATGTGTTTGAGGGCTGGAATACAAAGAAAAACGGCAAAGGTGATTTTTATGAAGACGGAGAGGATATCCGTAATATCACAGCGAAAAACGGTAAGACAGTCACACTGTATGCGCAGTGGAGCAAAAAGCAGTACACGATAAAATATGTACTTGACGGAGGAACCATTTCGTCTGAAAATCCGACCGGCTACTATTACGACACACCTACGATCCAGCTTGCAGCAGCTACCAAAGAAGGATATACCTTTAAAGGATGGTATACGGATTCTGCATTTAAAAACAAGATCACGAAGATCAAAAAGGGAACCCGTAAAAATTACAAACTGTATGCAAAATGGAAGATCAATACTTACAATATCGTGTTTGACGGAAATGGAGCAACCAGTGGTTCGATGAAATCGATCAGTTCCTGCAAATACAATACAAGCTATAAACTCTCTGCAAATACATTCCAGAGAAATGGATATAAGTTTATCGGATGGAGTACCAAAGCGGATGGCAGCGATACTTTTTATGGAGATGGTGCAACAGTATCAAATCTTTCCCTTACAAATGGAGCAACAGTAAAACTATATGCACAGTGGGAAGCTTTGTAGGATGACAAAAATGAAATTTTATTTAGCACCGATGGAGGGACTTACCGGTTTTGTGTTCCGAAATGCATATCAGAAACATTTTGGAAATATAGATACCTATTTTACACCATTCATCAATAATAAAAAGATGAATTACAAAGAGATCAAAGACATTCTGCCGGAACATAATGAAGGGATGCATGTGGTTCCACAGATTCTGACGAATCGTGCAGAAGATTTTCTGACAATCGCAAAAGAGTTAGGAAACTATGGTTACGAGAGCGTCAATTTAAATCTTGGGTGCCCGTCCGGGACGGTCGTGGCAAAGCACCGCGGCGCAGGATTTCTTGCGGTGCCGGAGAAACTGGATCATTTTTTAGAAGAGATCTTTGCGGAATGTCCGCTCCGGATCTCCGTCAAAACACGTGTCGGTGTCAATGATGCCGGGGAGTGGGAGCATCTTCTTTCCATCTATGAAAAATATCCGATGGAGGAACTGATCATTCATCCGCGTGTACAGAAGGACTTTTATAACAATACTCCGGATATGGAAGCGTTTTTATATGCGGTGGAAAACAGCAGACATACGCTATGTTACAACGGTGACATCTGCTCCGTGGAGGATTACCGGACATGGAGACAGCAGATGGAAGAGAAAAGGGAATGTGCTTTTATGCAGGAATCCGGGCATCAGACGGATCCGGAGGACACTGGCAGCCTGGTGTCCCATCTCATGCTTGGAAGAGGAGTTTTAAAAAATCCGGGTCTGATCGGAGAACTCACAGGACATGCGCCGATCACAAAGGATCAGTTTCATGCGTTTCATGATGACATATTAAAAGGATATCTGGATGTAATGTCAGGGGAGCGCAACACGCTGTTTCGTATGAAAGAGCTGTGGTTTTATTTTGCAAAATATTTTACAGAACCCGAAAAATATGTAAAGCAGATCAATAAGACACAGCATGTGGCGGAGTACCGTGTGATTGTTGATAATCTGTTCCGCGAGCAGGAATGGGAAACAAAAATAAAAAGTAAAATATTTATAAAAAAGTAAAATAAATAATTGTAAAATAAAAATGATTTTGCTATTGTAGAGTTAGATATCATACAGAAATGGAGGAGCCGTATGAGAAAACAAAGCAAAATCATTTTTTATGCAGGAATTGTATTGGGGTTTGCAGCAGTGCTTACGGGGGTGGCACTGTCGGGGGGCAGGAAGATCCCGAAGGATTTTACAGTGAGTTATGAAGGAATCAAAACGGCGGATATTACGGCGGGCGTCAGTGTACATGATCCATCCGTGATAGAGGTGGACGGTACCTATTACATTTTCGGATCGCATATGTCAGGGGCATCATCTGAGGATCTGCGGAACTGGACATCGATCGGTGACGGATATACGCAGTCGAATCCGATCTTTGATGATCTGCTTGGAACAGAGCATGTATTTGATTATACGGGAAGCAGAGACTCTGTGATACCGACTGACGATGGGACTTATCATGTCTGGGCACCGGACGTGGTCTATAACAGGTCACAGGACTTATATTATATGTATTTCTGTACGTCCTCGACATGGAATGCATCGAATCTGTGTTATGCGGTTTCAGATAAACCGGAAGGACCGTATACATGGAAGGGAGCGCTCATCTATTCCGGATTTACAAAAGATACGATCGAGGCGACCGATGTGCTCGATTACGTGGACATCGACTATGCAAAAAAGAACTACATCATGGCGGGAAATAAATATAACTATGAGAAATATCCAAATGCGATCGATCCGACCGTTTTTATGATGCGGACGGAAAAATGTGGATGGTCTACGGTTCATGGTCGGGTGGGATTTTTCTGTTAGAGATCGATGAGAAAACAGGCCTGGTCATCCACCCCAAAGAAGATGAAAAAAACGGTGTGGATCCGTATTTTGGCAAACGTCTGCTTGGCGGCGGACACAAATCGATCGAGGGACCTTACATTCTCTATGATGAGGAAAGCGGATATTATTATCTGTTTGTTTCCTATGGTTCCCTGACGAGAGAGGGCGGCTATCAGATGCGTGTGTTCCGCTCAAAAACGGTGGATGGAGAGTATGTCGATATGAATGGGGCATATCCGGGGATGTGGGATGACAATGCAGCTTATGGCTTAAAACTTTCCGGCAATTATTATCTGCCGGGTCTTAATAAGGCATATATGGCGACCGGGCACAATTCAGCTTTTGTGGATGAAGATGGAAAGAAATATATTGTATACCACACGCGCTTTGACAACGGACAGGAATATCACGAGCCGCGTGTACACCAGTATTTTCTGAATCAGGATGGATGGCCATGTATGCTTCCGTATGCGACAGACGGCGAGACGATCGCAGAAAGCGGTTATGACATTTCGGAAGTGGCGGGAACTTATTATGTGATCAACCAGGGAACTGCGATCAGTGCCAGGATTGCACAGCCGGTAAAACTGGTACTGATGGAGAATGGAAAAGTGTACGGCGAAAACTTAGAAGGCATCTGGAGTATGGAGCAGGGCACCTGTTATATGACGATCACATACGGGGAAAAAGAATATAACGGTGTATTCTGTCAGATGAAAGATGAAGCAGGCACGGATGTTATGACATTTTCTGCGGCAGGAGCAGATGAGAGTGTCTGGGGCGTTAAATATTTTGAGTAAAATGAAAGCAAAGACGTGAGAAACGGCAGACGGAGCATAAAATACTTGCAAAGAACTCTTTCCCATGGTAATGTGGTACGTATCTAAAGTTTTGGGAAAGGAACGGGTACAAATGTTAAAAGCGATTGATGATTTCGTCTGGGGAGTTCCACTGATCGTGTTGATCTTAGCGGTTGGTATCTTTCTTACGATCCGGCTGCGTGGACTTCAGATCACGAAACTGCCACTTGCCATAAAACATATGGTGGCAAATGAAAAAAACGGAGAACACGGGGAAGTTTCAAGTTTCGGCGCACTCTGCACAGCATTGTCTGCAACGATCGGAACAGGTAACATTGTCGGCGTGGCAACCGCGCTTGTCGCCGGAGGACCGGGTGCACTGTTCTGGATGTGGATCGCAGCACTGCTTGGAACGGCGACGAAATATTCCGAGTGTCTGCTTGCAATTAAATACCGTGTTGTGGCAAAGGACGGTCATATCGTCGGAGGACCGTTTTATTACATCGAAAACGGAATGGGTGAAAAATGGAAATGGCTCGCAAAATTTTTGCATTTTTCGGTGTCGGAGTAGGTTTACTTGGAATCGGAACTTTTACGCAGATCAACGGGATCACAAGTGCCGTGAACAATTTCTTTGATCCGCAGAATACATGGACGGTGGAACTGTTTGGCAGAACCTATTCCTGGACGGTTGTGATCGCAGGTATTATTCTGACACTGTGTGTGGCACTGGTTATCATTGGCGGTATTAAGCGTATTTCCACAGTAGCACAGGTTGTGGTACCTTTTATGGCACTGCTTTATGTCGTTGTGGTACTGATCATACTATTTACGCATCTTAGCGCAATTCCGGGAGCAATCGTAGAGATCGTGCAGAGTGCATTTGGACTTCGTGCGGCTGCAGGTGGAACCCTTGGATCGATCCTGATCGCCATGCAGATGGGAATTGCCCGCGGAATCTTTTCGAATGAGGCAGGACTTGGCAGTGCGCCGATCGCAGCGGCAGCGGCAAAGACAAATGAGCCGGTGACACAGGGACTTGTATCCATGCTGGGAACGATCATTGACACGGTGATCATCTGTACGATGACCGGACTTTCCATCGTGATCACAGGAGCCTGGGATATGGGATTAGAAGGTGTCTCTGTAACCACGAAAGCATTTCAGATAGGACTGCCATTCCCGGAGCAGGTGGCATCTTTTGTGTTAATGTTATGTCTTGTATTCTTCGCATTTACGACGATCCTTGGATGGAATTATTACAGTGAAAAATGTCTGGAATATCTGGTTGGGGACAAAAAGACTGTTTTAAAGGGATATCGCTGGCTGTATATCCTTGCAGTGTTTATAGGACCATTTATGACGGTATCTGCTGTATGGACGATCGCAGATATCTTTAACGGGCTGATGCATTGCCGAACCTTGTTGCACTCGTTGCTTTGAGTGGGGTGGTAGTTGCAGAGACGAAGAAATACTTTGAAAAACAGAAATATTAGTGAGAAATAAAAAATGGCGGAGGCAGAGTGCTTCCGCTGTTTTTTGCCTGGTGATGTAGTCTGCGTTTTTTGATTTTAGAAAAGTATATAATATTTTAGAATAATCTATACAAAACAAAAAATAAGGAGTATACTGTCATAAGAAAGAAACAGTGCGAATGTCATCAGAGGGGAGGATACTGCATGTCAGATGAAAAATCTTTAAAGTACAATGAACCGTGGATTTTACAGCGTGCGGATCCATATGTTTACCGGCATACGGACGGCTCGTATTATTTTACGGCGTCGGTTCCGGCGTATGACGGGATCGTATTGAGACGTGCCGGATCACTGGCGGAACTTTCCGGGGCGGAGGAAGTCATGGTCTGGAAGAAACATGAGTCCGGTCCGATGAGTTATCATATCTGGCACCGGAGATCCACTATCTGTTTGGAAAATGGTATATTTATTTTGCGGGAGGCGAGGCGGAAGATATCTGGAAGATCCGTCCATATGTGTTAGAGTGCAGCGGGGACGATCCGCTGACGGATGAGTGGGTGGAACTTGGAAAGATGAAACGCGCAGCGAGGATGAGTTTTCTTTCGAGGCATTTTCGCTGGATGCGACTGTCTTTGAAAATAAAGGTGAATATTATTATGTCTGGGCAGAAAAGGTCGGAGTCGGCAAAATGATTTCAAATCTCTACATTGCAAAGATGGAATCCGGCAATCAGTTAAAAACGGTGCAGGTACTTTTGACCACGCCGGATTACGACTGGGAGCGGAAAGGGTTCTGGGTCAACGAGGGACCTGCCGTGATCCATCATGACGGAAAAATGTTCTTAACATACTCGGCGAGCGAGACGGGTGTGGATTACTGTGTGGGAATGTTATCCATCGATGAGGATGCGGACATTTTAGATCCGCGTTTGTGGAAAAAAGAGCGTTACCCGGTATTAAAAACCTGTGAAAAACTGGGCATTTACGGGCCGGGACACAACTCGTTTACCATGGATGAAGATGGAAATGACGTCATGGTCTACCACGCGCGGACGGAGGCAGAAATTAACGGAGATCCGTTGTACAATCCGAATCGTCATGCGATGCTTATGAAGGTAAAATGGGATGAAGCCGGAAGACCGGTATTTTCCTATGAAAATAAATAAAAAAGGAGAGAAAACAATGGCAAAACTGATCATCAATGAGGAAAACAAAAAGAGTCGTATTGAGCCGGAAATCTATGGACATTTTTCGGAGCATTTGGGGAGATGTATTTATGAGGGAATTTACGTCGGCGAAAAATCGGAGATTCCGAATGTAAACGGCATGCGCACCGATGTTGTGGACGCATTAAAGGAATTAAAAGTTCCGGTACTGCGCTGGCCGGGTGGCTGCTTTGCGGACGAATATCACTGGATGGACGGAATCGGACCGAAGGAAAAGCGTAAAAAATGATCAACACACACTGGGGTGGTGTTGTGGAAGATAACAGTTTCGGAACACATGAATATATGGAACTGTGCCGTCAGATCGGCTGTAAGACTTACGTTAACGGTAATCTTGGAAGCGGAACTGTCCGTGAGATGTCAGAGTGGGTGGAGTACATGACCTTTGAGGCGTCTCCCCGATGGCAGATTTAAGAAAAGAAAACGGACATGAGGCACCATGGAAAGTGGACTATTTTGGTGTCGGCAATGAAAACTGGGGATGCGGCGGAAATATGACACCGGAATATTATGCAAATGAGTACCGCAGATACCAGACCTATGTACGCAATTATCACCCGGACCGTCCGATCAAAAAAATCTGCTGTGGTGCAAATGTTGCAGACTACTATTGGACAAAAGGTGTGTTAAATACGGCATTTGACCATGCCGAGCAGTGGCACGGATTTATGGATGGTCTCTCCCTCCATTACTATGTACATCCGGAGGGCTGGGAGATCAAAGGAAGTTCCACAGACTTTGACGCAGATGTCTGGTATAAGACATTATCAAAGGCACTTTATATGGAGACATTGATCGAGCGCATGGTGCGATCATGGATGAGTACGATCCGGATAAAAAGTCGGTATGATCGTGGACGAGTGGGGCACCTGGTATACCTGCGAGCCGGGCACCAATCCGGGATTTTGTATCAGCAGAATACGGTGCGTGATGCACTTGTTGCAGGTATCACCTTAAATATTTTCAACAAGCACAGTGACCGTGTCAAAATGGCTGCGTTAGCACAGATGGTAAATGTTTTACAGTCTGTACTTCTGACAGAGGGCGGCCAGATGATAAAGACGCCGACCTACCATGTCATGCATATGTACCGCCATCATCAGGCGCAGACCTGTTAGAGAGTACTTTGACCGGCGCAGGGGAGATCGGACCGGATGAGTGGAAAGTACCGAAGATCACAGAGTCCGTATCTATGGATAAAGACGGCGTGATCACTGTCACCATGAATAATCTGTCTGTGGAAGCATCGGAAAAGGTGGAGATCCAGCTTGCAAACCGCGGCTATCATGTAGTAGAGGCGAGAATCGTGACTGACTCCGATATGCATGCGCATAACACATTTGAGGCTCCGGATACCGTGACAGAAAAAGATTTTGCTGCCTATGAGGAGACGGAAAACGGCGTGAATGTCACAATGCCGGCAAACAGTGTGATCGAGCTGCGTCTTGCAAAATAAGAAAAAAACTGTCAGAAATGGCGGGAAAATTAGCTGCTGGTCATACTGGAAATATGAACAGTAACGAAAATTACAGGCGGAGATGACATATGGCACAGATCTGTAAAAAGTGTCTGCTGCGCGAAATGGCGGAAGCGGATGCAAAAATGATTGAGAAATATAAAGAGGCGATCAAAAAAGAAGATCAGGTATCAGAGAGCGAGTATGAGAGACGGCTTACTGTCTGCAAAACCTGTGAACTTTTAAACGCGGGAACCTGCGGTGCGTGCGGCTGCTATGTAGAGCTGCGCGCCGCGGCAGCCGTATCAAAATGCCCATATAAAAATGGTGACAGTTCAGACGGACTGTTACCATTTTTATTGCGGTAATATTACTTCATTTCCTCCACCGGGGCGTACCCGAGACTCACTTTGATATCCTGGCTGTAATTGCCAAAAGATTTTCCAAAGATCGTAAGTCCGCCGACGTGCCTGGCATCGTCCTCCACAGCCAGGCGGAAGCGGATGCTGCTGTGGCAGTTGAGATGGAAATCATCGATTTTAACGTCGGATATTTTAAGACCGTCGATGTAGGTACCTTTTTGATTGATGACAAGTTGTTTTAGCAATCCGTACTGGTTCCAGTTTGCATACCACCAGTCCGGTGTCAACAGACCCTTCACATCGCCAAAATCTCCGGGGGAGGTCCAGTCACCAATATGAATATCATTTAAGTAAAAACTGATATCGGAAGGCCAGTCATTGTTGGTGCCTGGTGCTTCGGAACTAAGTTCTGCGGAAATTGTGATCTGTGTGATTTTTTTGGAAGCCGGGATAAAATTTGGAATGGCATATTCAACATAACCGCGTGTAAACCATAGAATATCAGCGTTATAGCGGTCTGGATGTTCAAAATACCGCGGATCATCCACTTCACCGATCAGGGCATCTGCAGAGGCAAGTCCGCAGGTCGGCAGATCTGGTAATTTGTATAGTGACCGACTTTTAATTCTGTATGATAAACATTCTCGATTTCGGCAGGCTTTTCTAAATCGATCAGGATCTTATCCAGGTGGATGGAACAGATTTTCTGGTTGCCGTGAACAGCAGATTCACTGGATGTTGTGATCAGTCCGCAGTTCTCAAGTTTTTTGATATGGCTGGTTAAGGCACCGTTTGTAATATTTAAACGGGAGGCAAGTTCATTCATGCTCATATTGTCGTTTTCCAGCAAAATATTTAAAATTTCAATTCTCACATCAGAACCGAGTGCCTTAAAAAGTTCTAACCCTTCATTCAACGAAGTGATGTGTAACAAGGAAATCCTCTCCTTTCAAAATCTGTAAAAATCACAGAATGACACGTTCTAAACTGTAATCATTGCCTGAAAGTGTCAGGATTGCAAGACTTTTCGAATCTCCACGTCCGTCACTGGCACTGCCCGGATTAATATAACTTATTGAAACGTTCATAAAATGTATAGTGATGAGTATGACCAAAGATAAGAAAATCAGCATCTGTCAGGTCAAATGGAAGATCAAACTGATTATGAACCAGAAAAAAGTCTTGCCGCCAATGCGGAACTGTAAAAATTCAGGAAGATTTTTTGCCCAGTCACCGCGGTCATTGTTGCCTCGGACCATATAAAGCGGAATGCCAAAGTTCCGGAAACAGTCATAATTTTTCTGCGTACAGAAATCGCCTGCATGAATCAGATAATCGCAGCCGTCTAAATGACGGTGCCACTCTTCACGGAAATACCGTGTGTATCAGAATAATGCCAATTTTCATAAAATTCTCCATTCTTGCGTGAAAAATGTTATTTTCATACTAATTTCTCCATTAAGTAAAAAATAATTAGATAAATTATATAGGAAAAAAAAGTATGGAAGTCTAGAAGAAAGAAAAATATTCATAAAATACTTTTTATTTTAAAGTAATGTAGTATACTGTTCGAGAGATCAATTAGTTAATTTTTTAACGGGAGAGGGAGAATGGAAAGCTCGGTATTGGAGGAAAAGGTTTTTCATAAAGTTATGAAAAACGTACCGTTTGGTCTTGTTGTGAGCAGTGAGGGCAGAAAACGCAAGGTGTATTATGTGAATACGATGGCGTACCATATGCTCGGTTACACGCGGGAGGAATTTATTGAAAAAGTACAGGACGGCTGGAGCCGGTTTGTGGATATTGACTTAAGAACGGTCATGAGGGAGCATCATGAAGAGATTCTGACAGGGGAGTCATTTGAGCTGACTGCTCAGACAGAGACGAAAGACGGAAATAAAAAGTGGCTGTCTTTTCGTGTGATGGTATCCATGGATGTTATATCCTCGCAGTTAAAACCGGTCAGTTATATTACGATCACAGATGTAACGGAGAAAGTGGAAAAAAACAAGACGTTACGCGAGAGAAAGAGAATATTTACGGGATTGTGCAGCCAGAGATCCATGACGAGACTGTTAAACCGTGGTACGATGGAAGATCGTATCAAAGAAGAACTGGAGTCAGTGGCAGAAGGACAAAATTATGCATACATTGCTATTGATCTGGATAATTTTAAGCAGGTCAATGATGTGTATGGCCACTGGGTTGGCGACCGCGTCATTATGAGTGTGTCTAATATTTTAAGGGAAGTCTACGGTAATCAGGTCAGCATTGGACGTATGGGCGGGGATGAATTCGCAGTATTTCTTCCGGATGTAAAAGACCGTATGTGGATACAGGGGCAGGCAGATGAAGTGCTGTACCGGCTGCGCAGACAAAAAGAAATGATCGGAATGGCGGAGGAGCCGACAGCAAGTATTGGCATCGCATTCGGCCCTGAGGATGGCACAAGCTTCCGTGAACTGTATCACAGAGCGGATGCAGCACTCTATCAGGTCAAAAAGGAAGAAAAAAACAGCATAGCAATTTACACAATGATATAAGTTTTTTTTGGTACATTTTACCTATTGAAAAAATGAATCAAAAATTATAACATCTAATTGTTATATGACTGACGGAAAAAGTGGAAGAACCACATGAAGTATAACGTTTACAATGCCGACCGTCTGGGCGAGATAACCCGGACTGTCGGTTTCTTTTATTCTTAAAGATATTCTTCTTACAGGAATCCTTTTGTATGAAAAAAGAACAGTTCCGGAAACGAAGCGGATATTGACAAGCAGTGATGGAACATGATATATTCACTGCGTTAGAACTAGCTAACAAAAGTTAGAAATAACTACCAATATTTTCCAGCAATACCAAAATATTGGGGGATCAGATCCGTTTTATACAGGTAAACCATAGTTTTCAGCAAACAGGAGGAAAAATAATGCAAAACGAATGGAGAGATTTTAATGGTGGAGCATGGGAGAATGAAGTAAACGTCAGAGACTTCATCCAGAGAAACTATAAGCCATATGATGGTGACAGCTCTTTCTTGGAGGGACCGACAGAGGACACCACAGCACTCTGGCAGGATGTACTCGAGCTTTCAAAACAGGAGAGAGAGGCCGGCGGCGTACTGGATATGGATACGAAGATCATTTCCACGATCACATCCCATGGACCTGCGTACTTAGATAAAGACAAGGAGAGGATCGTAGGTTTCCAGACCGACAAACCATTCAAACGTTCCCTGCAGCCTTATGGCGGTATCCGTATGGCAATTAAGGCATGTGAGGATAACGGGTATAAAGTAGACCCGGAAGTGGTAGAATATTTCACAACACACAGAAAGACACACAATGCAGGTGTGTTTGACGCTTATACACCGGAGATGAGAGCCTGCCGTTCCGCACATATCATCACCGGACTTCCGGATGCATACGGGCGCGGACGTATCATCGGCGACTACAGAAGACCTGCACTTTACGGTGTAGACCGTCTGATCGAAGATAAGCAGGAGCAGTTAGATTCCACACGCACCATCATGTATTCCGATGTTATCCGTGAGCGTGAGGAGTTATCCGAGCAGATCAGAGCCCTTAAAATGTTAAAAGAATTAGCAAAGATCTACGGATGCGATATTTCCAAACCGGCAACAAATGTTCTTGAGGCAGCACAGGCTGTATATTTTGCCTACCTTGCAGCAGTCAAAGAGCAGAACGGTGCGGCAATGAGTCTAGGACGTACCTCTACGTTCTTAGACATCTATGCAGAGCGCGACCTTCGTGAGGGTACATTCACGGAGAAAGAGATTCAGGAGATCATCGACCAGTTCATCATGAAACTGCGCTGCGTAAAATTTGCCCGTACACCGGAGTACAACAGCATTTTCGCCGGAGATCCTACCTGGGTAACAGAGTCGATTGCCGGAATCGGTGTGGATGGAAGACATATGGTAACAAAAATGTCTTACCGTTACTTAAATACTTTAAACAACATCGGAGCAGCACCGGAGCCAAACCTGACTGTTTTATGGTCTGTAAAACTTCCGGAGAACTTCAAAAAGTTCTGTGCAGAGATTTCCATCAAACATTCTGCGATCCAGTACGAAAATGATGACATCATGCGTGTGGTTCACGGCGATGACTACGGTATCGCATGCTGCGTATCTTCCATGAGAATCGGAAAAGAGATGCAGTTCTTCGGAGCCCGTGCAAACCTTGCAAAATGTTTACTCTATGCGATCAACGGTGGTGTGGATGAGATCAGCGGCAAACAGGTAGGACCGAAATATCGTCCGATCACTTCCGAGTATCTTGACTACGACGAGGTATGGGATAAATACAAAGACATGATGAAATGGCTTGCAGGTGTCTATGTCAATGCATTAAACATCATTCACTATATGCATGACAAATACTGCTACGAGAGAATGCAGATGGCATTACATGACAAACAGGTAAGACGTTGGTTTGCAACCGGTATTGCAGGATTTTCCGTAGTAGCAGATTCCCTTTCTGCCATTAAATATGCAAAAGTAAAACCGATCCGTGATGAGAACGGTATTACAGTAGACTTTGAGATTGAGGGAGATTTCCCGAAATATGGTAATGATGATGACCGTGTGGATGAGATCGCAAAAGAGGTTCTGCATACATTCATCAAATATGTAAAAGGAAACCACACTTACCGTGGAGGTATCGCAACAACTTCCATTCTTACCATCACATCCAACGTATCCTACGGTAAGAATACAGGAGCAACCCCAGATGGAAGAAAGAAAGGTGTTTGCGTTTGCTCCGGGTGCAAATCCAATGCACGGACGTGATAAAAACGGTGCGGTTGCTTCCTTAGCTTCCGTTGCAAAAATGCCATTTATGGATGCGCAGGATGGTATTTCCAACACCTTTACCATCGTGCCGGATGCACTTGGAAAGACGGAGGAAAGCTCTGAAACAAACCTTGTGGCACTGCTTGACGGCTATGCAGAAAAAGGCGGTCACCACTTAAATGTAAACGTATTAAATAAGGAAACACTGCTTGATGCACAGAAGCATCCGGAGGAATATCCGCAGCTTACGATCCGTGTATCAGGTTATGCAGTAAACTTCATCAAACTGACAAAAGAGCAGCAGGATGAGGTAATTGCAAGAACTTTCCATGAATTGATGTAATAATAAGGAGATTATTATGGGCTATATTCATTCTCTGGAATCATTTGGTACCGTGGACGGTCCGGGGGTGCGTTTTGTCGTATTCTTCGAGGGCTGCCCGATGCGCTGCCAGTATTGCCACAACCCGGATACATGGGTGCTGACTGATGGAAAACAGATGGAGGCGGACGAGATCATCGACCGCTTCCTGCGCAATGCCTCGTTTTACCGGACTGGCGGAATTACCGCCACCGGTGGCGAGCCGATGCTTCAGATTGATTTTCTGACGGAACTGTTTGCGAAGGCAAAGGCACACAGAATCCATACCTGTTTAGATACGTCTGGTATTATGTTCCCGGGATTTCCGGAGGATGGAGAAGCCACATCAGATATCACACTGGAAAAAATAGACAGGCTTCTTGATGTCACAGATCTTGTAATGCTTGACATTAAGCATATCCGTGACGAGGATCACCGGAAACTGACCGGACATTCAAATAAGAATATTCTGGCATTTGCAAGATATTTAGATCAGAAGAAAAAGCCGGTGTGGATCCGTCATGTCGTTGTTCCCGGCATCACATTTGAGGAGGCAGAATTGACGGAACTCGGACACTTCCTAAAGACACTTTCCAATATGGAAAAATTGGAAGTACTGCCATATCATGCACTTGGCAAGGTCAAGTATGATAATCTTGGCATGGATTATGTGTTAAAAGATACACCGCAGCTTACCAAAGAGGAAGCAAAAAAAGCGGAACAGATGATAAGGGATGCAATGTCATAATGGCGAGTCATTATGACATTGCATCCCTTGTTAAATGTGTAATATTGATCGTGCCAGCGAATGATGCACATTTTTACAAGAATATTACAGGAAAATATAAATATTCTGAAAAATATATAAAAAATGATATATTGTATTGAAATATTTGTGGAAAGTGCTATAATAAAACCATGATATAAATCTGTATCAAATAAACGGCAAAGGGGTTGGACATCATGAGAATCAAGATTACAGGAAGAAACATTGAATTAACCGATGGTATCAAAGATGCAGTGGAGGACAAGTTAAACAAATTAGAGAAATACTTCACTCCGGACACAGATGTCTATGTAACACTGAGCGTAGAGAAGGAACGCCAGAAAGTGGAAGTTACGATTCCAATGAAAGGAAACTATATTCGTTCTGAACAGGTCAGCAATGATATGTATGTATCAATTGATCTGGTAGAAGAGGTTATTGAGCGTCAGTTAAAGAAATATAGAACGAAACTGGTTACGAAACAGCAGAGCGCAGCATCCGTTTTCAAACAGGATTTCCTGGATGCAGCATCAGACGATGATGAAGAGATCAAGATCATCCGTTCTAAGAAGTTCGATATGAAGCCGATGTATCCGGAAGATGCATGTGTACAGATGGAGTTATTAGGACATGACTTCTTCGTATTTATCAATGCTGAGACCGAAGATGTCAACGTTGTATACAAGAGAAAAGGCAACACATACGGATTGATCGAACCGGAATACTAAAATGGATCATTGCAGAATTGTGCTGTGAATACAAAGAACCCACCTGCGCAAGCACCTTGCCGCAGGGTGGGTTTTGCAGTACATCATAATAGATTTCCTTGTGTGACGTGAAGCATTTGTCGAAGATAAGATGTTGGGGCAAATAGTGATTCACAACATAACGACTGACAAATTGCAACAAGCCGGGAATACTTTTGTGACTTTGGAAGAAAATTAGGAAATCTTAGCCTGCCTGTCAATTCAATTCACAGTGATGTTCTGCCACGGATGGCAGAACAAGCTTCACGAGCCATGGAAGGCTCGTTGAACGCCGTTCATGTCACTTTGAGAAAATCTAATCAGGCAGACTTAGATTTTCTTATTTTCGTACAATGGAACAAAACAGACCCGGATTGTTGCAATTTGTCAATCAAGAAATTTGAAATCAATATTTGTTCCAACATCATTATTATTTATGGAAAAACGACACACAGATGGCTCCCGGTCCCGCATGTGTACCGATCGTACTCCCAATCGTGCTGATTGGCAGCTCTTTTGTCTGTCCGGTCCAGAGATCTGCGCTGTCCGCAATATACTTCCGGAGCAGTGAGTCGTCGAGCCCGCTGTAGCCTAACATATACGGCATGGAAAAATCGATACCGTTTTTATTTTTCACTTCCTGGATCAGGATGTTATTTCCGTTTTTCGATCCTCTGGCCTTTCCTAAGATCGCAACCTCACCTTTTTCAATGGCGATGACAGGCTTGATGGATAAAATATTTCCCGCCCAGGCGGCAGTCTTTGAGATGCGTCCGCCCTGTTTTAAATACTCAAGGGTATCAAAGACGGCTAAGACACAGACATCTTTCTTTTTCTCTTCGAGTTTTTCGGCGATCTCTTTCGCAGAAAGCCCCTCATCGCGCAGCTTTACGGCATAAAGGACAAGGATCTGTTCGCCCAGACATACATTTAAACTGTCAACTAATGTGATACAGTCCTCATAGCCATCAAGCGCAATGTGTGCACTCTGGTATGTACCGGATAAAAGAGAGGACAGACAGATCACAACGGCGGTATCGCCGGCTTCTTTTACTTCTTTGAATTTCGCTTCAAAATCATGTGGAGATACCTGGCTGGTCGTCGGGATTGTTCCACATTCGATCAGTTTTTCATAAAATTCTTTATGGGAAATGGTAACACCGTCTAAATATTCCGTTTCGCCAAAAATTGTTTTTAAAGGCATATAATCAAGATTTAATGCATCCGCACGTTCCTTTGTGAGATCAGATGCGGAATCAACAATAATTCGTACACTCATTTTTTTCCCTCCGGATAAAATAGTTTGACTATCAAACAAAAATAAATATAAAGTATGATGAAAAGAATGTCAAGATATTTTGATTATCAAAGTATCAAAATAAAAATCAAATGTAGTTGACAAAAATCGACAGACATAAGATACTTGTGTAGTATCAATGCCTGCATGACAGTAGTGTAAAAGTGGAAAATTATATAACAGAGCAGAAGAAAGCGGAAGAAATGTATAACGGGGCAGAGATTCTGGTGGATCTCGCAAGAAGGTATCCGGAACTATGGAATGAAATAGACAGGCAGTGCACTTTAAATAGAGAGCGGTATGGATTGCTCTGTGAAATATTGCTGGCGGGGGACGAGGAACGCTGTGAGGATGTGGTTGCAAAGATATACCGGTACGGGAGTATGATCGGAAAACAGGATCTGATTGGAAGACAGATATTTTTGTGGCTGCTGCAGGCACTGAGGATGGAAGAAATCGCAATGCTGTAGAAATGGGTTTTATCGTGAAAGAGGCCAGCAGCAGGCAAAGAATTTTATGAGTCAGGAATCTTTTCCGGTACGGGAAAACGGGGAATAAAAGAAAAAATGGTGCCTGCCGGGGGCATTGCCGTGAGGCAGAAAAATAAATAAGAAAGGATGTCATGCAGGCATAAAAAGTACAAAGGAATGTGCAAATTCCTTGCCACACAAAGAAAAAAGGTATACTATAAAGCAGAAATGTTTTTATGAGATAGTAAGGAGAGTATACCATGAAGATTGTTGTTTTAGCAGGTGGTTTAAGTACAGAGAGAGATGTTTCCTTTAAGACCGGAGATATGGTGGCAAAGGCATTGAGAGAGAATGGACATCAGGTAATCTTACTTGATGTATTTATGGGATACAGTGATAAAAAAGAAGATCTGACAGGTATTTTTGACCGGAGTGAGGAAGTCAGTGTAAAAGTATCCGGAATACCGGAAATTGCACCGGATCTTGCAAAGGTAAAAGCATCCAGAAAAGATCAGTCAGACAATTTCTTTGGACCGAATGTGATCGAATTATGCCAGATGTCCGATATCGTTTTTATGGCACTGCATGGAGAAAACGGAGAAAACGGCAAGATTCAGGCCGCATTTGATCTGTTTGGCATCCGCTATACAGGAACCGGTTATTTAAGCAGTGCGCTTGCCATGGATAAGGAGATGTCCAAAAAATTATTTTTGTCAGCAGGCATACCGGCTCCAAAGGGCGCATCCATGAAAAAGGCTGACTGCAGCGACGATATCACAAAACTTGGCATTCAGTTCCCGTGTGTGGTAAAACCATGCTGCGGAGGTTCGAGTATCGGTGTTTCCATCGCACACAATGCGGAGGAATATAAAGCAGCATTAGATGAGGCGTTCCGCTGGGAAGAAAACCTGATCGTGGAAGAATATGTAAAAGGACGTGAGTTTTCTGTCGGCGTGATCGAGGGAAAAGCACTTCCGATCATCGAGATCGCACCGGTACAGGGATTTTATGATTATAAGAATAAATACAAAGCAGGCAGTGCTGTTGAGACCTGTCCGGCAGAACTTCAGAAGCTGTTACAGAGAAAATGCAGCATTATGCAGAGCAGGTGGCACAGGTACTTGGATTAGATACCTATTCCCGCACCGATTTTCTGTTGGATGAAAATGAAAATATCTACTGTCTGGAAGCAAACACATTGCCGGGTATGACTCCGACAAGTCTTCTTCCACAGGAGGCACAGGTTGTCGGTGTGAACTTTAACGAATTGTGTGAGAAACTGATCCAGATTTCCCTGGATAAATATGAGAAATAATAAGATATTTTTGTAAAAGTAAAAGCAAAACGAATCCCGGGAAATGAGGTAGATCATGAAAAACATGACACTGGAGCGTATTACGGAAGTATGCGGTGGAGTATATTATGGCAGTGAGGCCGACAAAAAGAAAGAAATTGCAGGAGCTGTGATCGACAGCAGACAGGTAGAGTCAGGATATCTTTTTATTGCGGTAAAGGGAGAAAAGGTGGATGGTCATCAGTTCATTCCACAGGTGTTTGAAAAAGGTGCACTTGCCGTATTATCCGAACAGGAACTGTCAGATCCGGCGGGACCATATATCAAGGTGGAATCGACACTTGGTGCAATGAAAAAACTTGCGGCATACTACCGCAGAAGTCTTGATATTAAGGTCGTCGGAATTACCGGAAGTGTTGGAAAAACCAGCACAAAGGAGATGATCGCGTCGGTTCTTTCACAGAAGTATAATGTGTTAAAGACAGAGGGCAATTTCAATAACGAGATCGGTCTTCCACTTACGATTTTTAAGATCAGGGAGCAGCATGAAGTGGCAGTGCTTGAGATGGGAATTTCAGAATTCGGTGAGATGCACCGTCTGGCTGAAATGGCATATCCGGATATCTGTGTGATCACAAATATCGGATTGTGCCATCTGGAAAATCTGCTGACCAGAGATGGAATTTTAAAGGCAAAAACGGAGAGTTTTGAGCATCTGACGCCGGAAGGAACTGCCGTGTTAAATGGAGATGATGATAAACTCTGTGAGAAAAAGATGGTGAACGGAAAACCGGCAGTATTTTATGGTATCGGAAAAGAAGCAAAGCTTGCAAAGACAGAGCAGGGTGAAAAATATCTTGCCGAAAAGGAAGTATATGCAACAGATGTGGAACCGGTAGGATTAGATGGAACAAAAGCGGTGATACATATTGGTGCAGAGAGCTTTGCAGTGACGATCCCGATTGCAGGAGAGCATAATGTATACAATGCTTTAGCCGCAGTCTGCGTTGCAGGAAAGCTTGGACTTAGTGTGGATGAAATGAAACGCGGGATTGAGTCGGTAAAAACGATCGGAGGAAGAAGTAATCTGATCCACAAAGGCGGGATGACGATCATCGATGACTGTTACAACGCAAACCCTGTTTCCATGAAGGCGTCCATCGACGTGCTCGCAGCGGCACCTGGAAGAAAAATCGCAGTGCTTGGAGATATGGGAGAACTTGGCGAAAATGAGCAGGAACTGCATGCCATGGTCGGAGAACATTTCGAAGGAAAAGGAATCGATGCTTTGTTTGCAGCCGGTGCATTATCAGAGAATCTGGCACAGGCAGTAAGAAAATGCAGTAAGGAGACGGAGGTTCATTATTTCAAAACAAAAGATGACTGATGGAAGAATTACTGCCTTATGTAAAAAGCGGTGACACGGTTCTGGTAAAGGCATCCCACTTTATGGGATTCCCGGAGGTCGTAGGACAGCTTACAAAGTAAGAAAATGTAGTGAAAATACGAAGCTATGACAGCTTATAAATGAATAAAAAAGAAAATCCCCGGATCACGGAATTGGTGATCCGGGGATTTTTTTAAATTCATAGGAAATTACGTCCTATGAATTAAAAAGCCCTCCGGGCAGGATGCGCATCTCGCGGAGTAGAAGTTAGCTGTAAACAGCACCGCTCGAGCGCAAAAGAGTCGCAAGCGACGCTTTGTTCCAGATCTTAAATCTGCGGATTATTTTTCTCGAGCATTTCAGCGATCACACCCTGACAGTGTGAACCGATTTTTTTGCGTGTATCTTTGTCTAAAGATTTCGGGTCGATTGGTTTGCCGTATTCTACGATGACATGTACCGGTTTTACCTTTGGAAATGTGCTTCTAAAATATCGGCGGAGCCGGAAATTGCCATAGGTACGATCAGACATCCGGTTTTTTCTGCCATTTTAAAACTACCCTCTTTGAATGGGAGCCATCAGATCCTCTGCTTA
>ENA-OQJH01000162-OQJH01000162.1-human-gut-metagenome-genome-assembly--contig:-NODE-162-length-39614-cov-3.024185_pt1 | contig 39614 bp, 61 predicted proteins | sample MGYA00242597_ERZ504763 | MGnify/ENA primary metagenome ERZ504763 (study PRJEB26092, sample SAMD00036359) | human gut metagenome | host: Homo sapiens | study: EMG produced TPA metagenomics assembly of... | reverse complement strand
ATGGGGAACGAACTCATATCCGGGACGCGGAACCATCACGAATGTCTTCTCGTCGTAATCTGCGGAAGTGATACGGTACTGTATTTTCCGGAAACCAATAAAGTCACCGGTAGTGACGTTTTTGTCATGCCAGAAGCCTAGGAGGATATCGTCCGGCTTCTGTCCCAGCGGTACACCATCCTCCAGATCAGGGGTGACAGTATAGCTGCCGTCACTATTGGCGACAAAGCTTTTATCTTCAGCCCTCCGCCGGGACTTATAGTATTATATCCTTCAAAATAGGTCTGACGGTTGAAACGAAGTCTGGTACACTCAGAGAGCTGCGCAGGACCAGAGCCTCCAGCTCGGCACGGCGTCCTCACCGATGTAACCTCCAGAAACGCCGGTAACGAAATCACCGAACTTGGCGTATTTCTTGATGACGGTTCCGCCCAATAATGATAAAAGAAAATTTGTAGAATCCTCCTTGTCTTGCGCAAAAAGTATTTGGTGAGCTTTTCTATATCAGAATTATCCATGTTTTCTAGAATCCCGATAAATATGCGCCCAATTCTTTCAGCTGTATTCTCTCCTTCTGTAGATGCGTTTCTTACTTGAAGAGCCAGTTTCTTTAATATGTCAACAGAATCGCTCATTCTCCTATTACACGAAAAACAGTTCTATTAGATTTTAATTTCCCTTCACCGTTATAAAGTGGCATACCGCATTCTTTTAGGTAAAGCACGCATTCTTTCAGGTAGCGGTCAGCTATACTACATGCATCGCTATACACCATCATCTTTTCCTTGAATACTGTATGACTGCTATATTCACCTTCCTTGTTCACGAAGCCGAAACGGGATACATTTCCATCTCCATTTTTGACAATACAGGCATAGGTATAATAAGCCAAAGCTACGCGAAGTCCAGTGATGATTATCTTCTTTTTACATTTAGTTTCATAAGTACCTCCGTCAAGCAGTAGCTGGTATTTTTCAGGATTTTTTTTCACGTCAAGGAACAGTTCGTCTCCCAACGCTGATTTGATGTAGATATTCTCCGACTCACGGATGTAGGTTTCTATCTTGTCAGGATCGAGATGTACAGACATTCCGCGAGACAAAGCCGATACCTCATCTGTTGTTATTAGATACTGCTGCATTTCGTACATACTTTAATGGTTCAACACTATAATCATTAGAGGGGTTGACTACCTCATACCAATAGCTGAATATACGGCTAAAGGTACGCTCTATTAAGCGCTGTTGCTTGCTTACGATAGAATTGTAATACTCGAAAGCATCTTCCAAAATATCGCCTGAGAATCCGACTTTACCAATACGGATGCAATACCATGCTCTTGGCCATAAGCTGAATAAATACGTTCAACCACACTTGCGTCAGTAACGGTAAATTCTTTGTCGTAATTTTGTGAGTTCATATTTACTATTTCAGGCTTTTCCTCATCGTTTTCTAAAGTAACTTCCATGATCTTTGCTGCATTCGTATCACCTTGCAACTGGATGAGTGTATTTGAGAAACTGTCATCATCGTCTGTATCTTTCACTTCGTTGCCTTCTTCGTCAAAGGTTATGTTCGATCCCTTTTTGGTGAATATCATAGCGCCAGGGAAGAAATTATTTCGTACATTTCTGTACTTGACATTGGACAGACCTTCATCGGTACTCATCTCTGTAGCTACCCGGTCACCTTTTCCGACTGGATAAGTATTTTTCCCGGCCATTGACACCCATAGGATTTGACCTTTGTAGTATTCAATGCCTCCGGCTGCTTCTATTTGAGCCAGTATAACATCTTTTTGAGGGTTAAAAACATCTATATAGTCGATGTTTTCTTTCTTGACCTGCAGAGCTTTCCCTTTACGTGTCTTCTTTCCGCTCCAGTCTGGATGTACTGCTATTTTTGCCACATAACCGTTTTCATCTTCTTCTGTCAGACGGCAATTTTCAAATGGTACGTGCTGCATCTCCACTATCTCACAGAAAACATTGTAGTTAACATGGATTGCTATTCCATTGAGTTCGGACATGTCTTTACATAGTAACATGTGCACATCATCCAATGTGTCACCTTTTCGATTGACTACATATTTGGAAAAAGCAACCTCACGGAATCCGTTTCCTTCAATGAAGTCAGCGAAACGGTCTGAGCATTCAGATGCAGTAGAGCTTGCAGCAATGATATTCTTTAATGTCTGCGGATATAGGTTGTCCTGTCCGTAGGCTTGAATTCCTAGATTTTGTAAATAGCTTGTATCAATGCGGTTACTGCTTTTCTTTTTTAGATCTCTTACTCTCATATTCGCGAGGTTTACGTTCGTCCTTTATTTCTTTTATTCAACTTTATCTTCGCCTTCTCCATTCATTGCGTTCACAATTTCAATGGCCTTGCTTAGATGCAGATTCAGAACTTTTTTACTGATTTTCTTGCCGTTGATTTGGAAATCTTTCAACGTGTCAGCCACGGATTCTTCAGAAACTCCGTCTTGTAATGATTCTACCATTGAATCAAGCAGGCTTTGATTGTATCCACATTTGTTAACACGTTCTTTCCAGTCCGTAGGTACATGGGCGAAATAAATTTCACCTTTCGGATTTTTGGCAAGGTACTTTTCAGCAACTTCATCAGTGAGGTTGTCATTAGTGTACATTTTATTGCTTCCGAACTCCGGTTGAAGCAGGACACCATTCTTTAATATGTAATTACATTTTTCTTTCATACGGTTATTCTTTTTGATGTAAACAGTCATTTCGATTACAGCATCGCGATAGCAGTCGTTACACGATGTCTTGGTGAATTCTTTTCCTAATACTTCCTTGTACAATCTTTCTATCTCCGATTTATCAGAAGAGGAGTAGGAGGGAAGTTCTCCTAGCTCCTTTAATTTATCAACCACTTCTTCTAACTCCATAATCATTCAGTTGGTTTTGTCAGTGTTTCAACAAGCGTTTTTGTCGCATCGTAAGATGTTTTGTACAAGAATAATGCTGATTTGGGAACCTTGGTTTCTTGCAAAGAGATATTCCATCCCCCTTCCGTTTCTTCGGAATACTTGTCATTGCCGATCTCTGCGGCTTTCAAACCTTGGTAGTAACCGTAAACCTGGAAAGCTGAATCTCCCGGATTTTCGGTTTTATTTAACCCTTTGGCTTTATTTTCCAATACAACGACAAAATCACCGTTAGCAAGCCCGTCAATAATGTCATTGCATACATCGGGTCATTTGCTAATACAACCATGTTCACTGTGTTAGTAACGTGTTACGATAGGTTCCTGTTGCCAAGGTTGTATTGGTACCAGTAAAGGGGGTTGCACCGAATACCTGTACCTTGTAACCTTTTTTACCTGTTTTCAGTGCAAGAGTTTCGATCACATTCTTACGGGTTGCGTTGAATGTAACCGCACCGAAATCCACGTCTGCGCGATTCATTATCACACCTTCCTGTTCCAGCCCGGGAACGATAGGATCATGCACGATGGTGCGATGTCCTTTTTGATTGTTATATCACATATTGCCATATTTGCTCTTTTTCGTTAGTATGCTACCTGTACCAACTCATCTTCGCCAATCATGGAACCTAATTTTCCTGTTGAATAAATGTAGTTCTTGCGGGCTTTCTTATCAAACCAGATATCCAAGTCCGACATCGGTTCGGTGCCCTCACATCCATACATCAAGTTCTCAGGAGAACATAAAACAGCACGATGCGGTAAGTTAAGTTTGGTTTTGTTGTTCTGATAGGCTTGAATAAATCTATCCCAAATGGAACATTTAACGATGGTTGTTCCATCGTATTTGCTGACCTCTACACCGTCAAATACAACTTCCCAGGGCATGATTACCTTGTACTTTTCTTTCATATCGTGAGTCAGAGCATCGCACATTGACTTGGTGGCGAAAATTGCGCATCCGTCTTTTTGGAAAATCCGGCTGTCGGCATCTTGCAACATCGCATCGAATATTGATGTGGCAATGCCTGTTTCTTTCATCTTTGATTTTTGTAATGCATATGATTCTTCTGCGTTGGCTGCAATTTCAGTGTGCTGTTCGGCATTGTTGGTACAGATGGCAAACAGACGTTTGAAAAAACCGTCACATGTTTTAAATAGTTCGATGTTTACTCCGTCAGTGATTTGACCACCTCCAGTGACAGACGCTGCTGATTTATCTCCAAACCATGTAAAACGCCACATCATTTTCATCATAGCTTCAGACAGCTTCGGCAGTACAATACCGTCCATATATTCGGTCGATGTCAGGTCTCCTATATTTGTTCCCGTTTTAAGGCAGTACTTGGCAATGGTGTTTTCCAAGTCTGTATAGCACATTTCCAAAGGAATTTGCCAATCCCCGATTTCCCATTCCTTTTGGGCGGCAGCGATAGCCACTTTTTTTATATTCAGGGTCGCATCCGGAGCCGGCTACTCCGATATCTTCCATTTCACCGATAAAACCTGCTTTTTTACCGTTAGTCACATTGGGCATAAACGTCATAAAACGCTCCATGTCCTCGTTTTGAAAGACTGTTAACTGAATAAGGTCTTTCAAGTCTTTTACAGCCTGATTATCAGGTGTAAGTTTGTCAAAATCTAAAATAGGCATTTCCCCTCCTTTTATTACTTGTTGTTTCTTTTTTCTCTTTCTTCACGAAGTTTTCTCTGAATAGGCGTTTCATTTTCTTCTACTCCTTTTATACCCTTGTTGAACGTTTGGGTACGAGCTGACACTTTATAAGTACTACAATGTTTTGCCAGCCAGTTTTCGCCTCCGGCCATACGGACTGCGTTCAGAATCTTGTTGTCCTCAATGGTACGGGCATTCGTCTTTAGAGAAGCATTCTCAGTTTCCAACTCTTCTATACGGGCTTTTAAAGCTTTCACTTCATCCTCTTCCAATTCATCAGGATCTTTAATTTCTGTAATAACGCCATCTGTCACAATGATAGTCTTTCCGTCAGGCATGACATGTTCGCCATCGGGACTTGCTGTATCTCCTACTTGGGGTTCACCTTCATCTCTTTCCACGGTAAGCGTGTTACCTTCGGCATTTGTCAATTCCATAGATACGACCTGTACGTCTTCAATTTTTTGATAGCCGCATTTGGCCAGCAGCCTGTCTATGATAGTCTGCTTCACTGTTACTTCTTTTTCTTTGTTCATTTTTTTGTTATTAAATGTGTAAGTTCTCCCTTTGGCAGTTGTAGGCATAAGAACGGTCGTGATAAAACCTAATTGTTTGGCTGTTTCACCACCAAACAACCGGCTTTATTCATTTGGGCTTCGATAACTGAGGCTTCCGATCCTGTGCGTTCTACATACAAAGCTAGCATCTTGTTTTTTCACTCTCCAAGTTTGATTTTATTGATTCTAGGGTTTCAAGATCAAGGTCTCCATCGTATGAAGCCATATAAGGCTTGTGAATAAGAAACTTTGCATGTGGATAAGCAAAAACGTCTTTCTTTTGCAGCGGCCAATAATATCACGGTTGCCATGGATGCACATCGTCCTACTGCAGTACAGCTGATTTGCTTTCCTGAAGCACGTAAGGCGTCATAAATGGCATACCCTTCAACGGCATCACCACCGCATGAATGTATCTCAATATCAATAACGTGGTCATTCGGATCTATCCAAGATAGGAAATTTTGAATATCGGGAAAAGACAATCCCTCTTCACCAGTTAGATACCAATTTTCCATTTTGTCTTTATCCGCAACAATATCTTTGTTGATGTATAATTTCGCCATATATAATCTATTTTGAAGCAAAGGTAAAAAACGGTATATGGCTATAAGAATTTCAGAACACAATAGCACTGACACGCTTTGTCAGTAAAAAAATAAGGGGAAGAATAATCTTCCCCCTTATTGAATTGAAACGTCAACGGACAACCTGTCAATGACTCTATAGATGGTCCTTTCTGAAATGCTGTATTCATCTGCCAGGTACTGCATGATATATGCCTTTTTATGACCTTCAGCCGTAAGACGGGTGTAGTCTTTATACATTTCTAGGTATTTAATATCTGATGCATCTAATGACATTTCAGACATTATCCTAAGAGTGTTCCTGTTTATATATAATAGTTCGTATGCTTTCATAAACTACCGCTTTCTTCTATGTATTTAATTCTATTCGCAACTGAAGTAAACTCTTCTACAGAAACGACAGGGGCAGGAGCCATCATCATTCCTTTGGCGACTGCTCTGGCCAGCATATCTTCGCCTAAAGTTTGATTATTCGTTGCTGTTACATTAATAGGTACACCTCCACCCATCATATTGAAGGATGATAGGATAGGGGCGAACATGGACGTAGCTTTGGCGGTTATAACGGATTCTCCATTCGACAACTGTGCCGGAATACTGTCGCTCGTTCCTGTCCCCGGTCCTGTAACCAAACCACCTTCTGCAAATTTAGCACTTTTTACTATCTTAACAGCATTTGCAATGTTAGAAAGGATTGTTGCAATACCTGATGCCATTGTAGCTATACCAAGAATACCTTTCCCTGATTCAGCGGATACCATTTTTGCGATCGCCTTACCTGAATTGATGGCGATCTCTGCCAAAGCCAACATTTTGCTTGCCATAGCAAATCCTCTGTCAGACTCCCCAATTTGTTCTGTGAGAGCTACAAGGCCATTTGTCACCTGTTCCATTGCTTCATATTTAGCTTGTTCTATTTCAATCTCCTTATCGCTCAGTTCTTTTTTGGATTCCAGATAAGCATTCTGTGCTTCCAGCTTGCGAAGATTAAATGCTTCTATACTTTCACCTTCCATTTGCTGCAGGCTATCGAGCTCGGCTTTCTTTTGTTCCATCCTTATACGAAGAATTTCCTCTTCGTTATCATATGCTTGTGCGATTTCCGTTTCAAAGCGTATGCGCATGGCTTCCTGTTGCTTGTTGATAATATCCTGCTCATGGGCGGCTATAAGTTCATCCATTTGAGTGTTATATTTAGTTTTGATGGCAAGTTTCATTTTTTCGGTCTGTTCTGTGCTGGAGAGTTCCGCCTCGTATTGTGCCTGTAATTGTTGTATCTTTAACTGATACTCCTGCTCGCTGCCTTCCTTGACCGATTCCAATTGCAGGGATATCATTTTTAAACGGTTCTCCAGTTCTTTTTTCAGCTCCTCATCGGACAACTTGCTAAGCTCCATAGATTTTTGTTGTTCCAAAGCCTTTATTTTGGCGTTGATGGCTTCACGAGCTTGGCGGTAAGGTTCTCTTCTTGCTTTAAACTGATTTGCAAATCCTCAATCTGCCGGGAATAGTTCAATTCAATCTCTTTCCGTGCTTGTTCTCTCTTGTCTTTCACTAAGGCAAGCATAGCATCTTCTGCTGCCCTTACTGCTTCCAGTTCTGTTTGCTTTGCTTCCTTTGCTTTGTCTGCACCTTCCTGGCGGATAGAGTTTAGGGTGTTTTGCTGCTCTGTCTGACGGGTGTAACTGCTTTCTTCCAATTCACTTAATCTGTTTACTTCTTCGCTTAATTTCCTAAGGTCATCAATAGTGCTTTCCGATATACCGATTTTTCCAATAGCTTCATCTGCTGTAATTGCTCCTTTTTGCATGTCCTCAATGGTCTTAAGGGCTTCCTTTGTTACTTTAGTATATCCGAGCATATTGGCAATTCTTGCTTTCGCTAAGTCTGTTTGGATTTTTAAGTCCTCCTTTTCCATTGCTGCAGCTTTTTCCGCAGCTTTGATACGTTCCTGTGTGGACAGGGTCTGGTCGTCAGCAGCTTTTTTCAGCTTCTCAATTTCAGCTCGGTTAGCGGCACGTGACATGGACAGCATGACTTCCCTCTTGTCTATCTCATTCAAGACTTCTGCCAGCTTCCACGCCTGTTTGGTTTCATTGACTATTTCATCACCGATACCAGCGAATATGGATTTGGCATCATTCCCCGCCTGTTTGAAGTTCCCGGTAAACAGATTCACTAAAGCACTTCCCAACTTGCCTGCCCGGTCTATTAAGACATTTACTGTGGCACCCAGAGCCCCATTATTTTATTGGCTGCTTCCACGCCCTTCTGTGTTTTGGTGAACCATGATACCAAAGATCCTAAAGCTACAATTAATACTCCAATACCAGTTCCAAGTAGAGCAACTTTCAACAGTTTCAAAACTTTAATCCAGCCGGTTGTGGTGGTCGAAACAGTAAGCATTTCTGTTTTTACTCCAGACAAATAATTTCTTACTCCACCCAAGGAGGTCACCATTACATTTATCTGCTGCACGAACGGGATATTGGCATTGGCGGCTTCCATTATAGCTTCCTTGTAATTGCCAACATTTCGGTAATACCGCTGTGTCCCTTCTTCAGCGCCCTTTAGAGCATCAGTAACCTCATTAATCTTGTTTTTCAATTCTGTGCCGCTAGCACCTTTACGTTCCGCTTCGGATAAAGCATCGTATTCAGCCGTTAGGTTTGACAGTTTGGCACGGAGAGAAACAAGGCTGTTTTCTTGTGCCTTCTCCTGCTTGAGCTGATTTTGCATTGTTTTCGTTATAACACGTATCGAATCATTACAGTCGTTGATATAGGCTTTAGATGCCGCCATTTCTTCATTGTACTGCTGCCTTTTTATGTCTCCAGCCTTTAACTGTTCCTTCAGTTTCGCCTCTGCTTCTTTGGCTTTGTCGATTTTTGTCTGATACTCGGCTATAGCTTTGATAGCCTCATTATAATTCACTTTGATATCAAGTATCTTTTCTACTTTGTCTGCCATAATTTTAGATGTCTAATTGTAATAATTCAACATTTGCTATTCCTGTATTTTCTGCTGTAACGGATAGAATTGCATAATATTTCCCATATTGGGCCAGATATGCTGGAGTGGTCATATCTAAGTCTTCTCAAGTCTTTTTCTGTTATTTCTATTTTTTCTTTAATGATTTTGGGGGTATACACTGCATTTTGAAAGCTTGTGTAGAATCTTTTTATGATATCTGTGAACGACAATTGTGTGAAGGTTCCATTTGATAGACCTCCATTGTTTTCCTCGAGAAGTATTCTTGGTTGAACTTTTTGCAGTTCAGCCTTTCCCTCTCCGTCATATTTGTACAATCGTATGAATGCTGTAATTCCTCTCATGTCGCATCCTGCAAATTTCAACTCTGCCATTTCTCTAGACTTCTCTAATGAGCTGATCAAGCAAGTAATTTCTCCACTGTAGTTGCCTTTTACCGTATCATCGTCTTTGTATTTAAGTATATTTCTTTGTGCAAAGCCATCGATAGTGAATTTCATTTCTTTAGGCTTGTTGGCCATATACGATGCTATTACCCGTCTAGTCCAATTGTACGCTTGTTCTTTTTTCTTTATGATATCATCGACAGACATAAATCTTATAATGTTCGTGCCTTCAATAGGATATGCAAATACGCCTAGCATGGTAGATATTGCTTTAATAAAATCAAGCTGTGTCATATCTGGCAAATTTGGTATAATGGGGTAATGACCATTCCCGTTAAGAATACTTCGTCTGGTTGCTTGGGCGATACAAGGCTGTTTTCCATTCTTAGATTTATGATTCCATCTACACCGTTTGATACGTCTGCAATAAATCCGATATTTGTGAATCCAAACCGGATATCTGTACCTTTGTTTACTGAGTCAGACTCTACACCTTCGAACTCAAACGTAATATTGTAAGAGTTTCCTCCATTGCTTATTATATCCGTATATCCTATGTTGAATATTTCATTGTTCTCTCCGTTCTCAATATAATAAGCTATCATGGCTGCATTGCTGGGATAGAAAGAAGTTAAAGTATGTATTGATACTTTGCCTGAAGCATTGAGCTTTATGGAGTTTCCTTTTGTCTTTATTCCACTAATGAATGTGCCTTGCTTAGCGAGCTTTTATTTACCGTTCCATAATATGATGAATATTCTTTGTTTTCGAAGTAAAGTTCAATAGGCCGGTTCCTTGGTTAAGGTAATATTTTGCATTCAACCACAGTTCATTCTTTTGAGAGAATTCCAACCCGTCATTTCTTGTCAGCAATGGGATAAACAGCTTGTTCAAGACTGCTTGCTGTTCACTTGGAAAAATGAATATCACATCATTATCAAGTGATATATGTTCTAAAATCCATGTTGCTTTAACTGCCGGATGATAGGGTAAGTCTTTATCGGCTGAACGTATATTGTAATTTACTTTTGGGAAAAAGAAATCTCCATGACTATCATATTGGCTTACGTTCTTTCCGCTATTCCATTCGATGTAATAATCAGGAAATGGATCATTCCCTTGGCTTTCATAATGCCAACGTTCTTTTAAATCTTGCAGTTTTTTTTCTTCATTGGCAATACTTGAAAATTGTGTTGCGTTTCCCCATATTAATGCGGTTTCAAACACATCAGACGTGCCTATCAAGTATATTTTTGCCCCTTTGATAATTTCTACTCCGTTTCTTATGTATCTAGCGTCAAGGTAAAATGAAGCAACGGAATATTGGCAGGATGGCAGGTCTGCGTGAAGAAATGCAGACTGATTCCTCACTGTGTTTGGAAGTTTAATAGTGTAGCTTGTGTTACTTACAATTTTGCCTATATCGGTGAATATATTATTCTTGTATTTTAATGTGATATTGGTGCTGTCGTCCATATCTACTAATTTGTTGTTGGCACCGACATATAATAATTCATTTCTCATAAGCTCTGCACGTTAGTTTCAGGTAATATAATGTTCGCTTCAAAGTCTTGCAGTGATACCCGCTGTTTGACGAAATTTCCCACAGACACATTTACGGCCATCCATCTGGCGTTACCGTTATCATCATAGCCCATGAACATATCAACAACAGGAGATGTGGCCATTTGGTAAAGGAAGTCATAAGTTATGCTGTCTATTAATGGAGCGCATACGGGAAGTGTCGTTTCTTCCATTTTCCTTTGCTTTCGTCCGCTACCTCCATGGTATCCGTTCTTGTAACTGTAATCCTGCATATTGTTTCTGATGAACTCTCCGTCATTGGATACCTGCGAAGTCTCGTCTCCTTGCATGAATAGCCAGTAACACCACATTCCATGGCGGTTGATCCATCTCAAGTATATTCCACAGTCTGAATTGTCAACCTTACAAGTGATCTTTGTGGCCATATTGAGCAGCCCTCGGAAGGTGAAATCAAAGGTGTGGTCAAAAACAGATGCTGCCGTATTACTTCCAGGTAGATAAAATTCCACCTGTCTGAAGCATCTATTCCAGCAAGAATGATATTCCATGCATTTTGTCCTGATAATGCGATAGGGGAGCTTTCGGAACCATCTATAGTTACTTTTACATTCCCTGATGTTGCAGAGTATAAGCCTACAGAGAATGGGTAGTTTTTGAACCATGTCAGCACTCGGCTTCCATTATACTGCTCTCCAACCTTACTGGCTCCCCACAATATGAATACGTTGAACTGGAAGCTGTTTTCAAGTGTTCCTGATTCGTTATACATATCAAGCTCTATGCTAAACAGACGTCCTAACTTACTATCTTCGGCGTGAGTTGACTTGTAATCGACTTCTCTGTATTCGTCAAAATAGCTCTGCGTATAGAATGATAGGTCAAAGAAGCAGGAACCACCGAACGTCGCTCTGTTCTCTCTGTCTGATGTGGCTGTGGTGGTGTCCGTTACCGTTGCAGTAACAGATTGATAGTTTCCGCCAAGGATATTTATTATCACAGGATTAAAGCAGAATCCTATTTGGTCAGGATATTCAATTGTTGTATTATCTATCGTATGTGTTCTCATTGTCGAAATTCAGATTTATATGTTCAACTTCTGTTTCATATATAGCCGATACCCTGCTAGCTATATTGTCCACGGTATTTTCTAGATCACGGGAATAGATTTCCTCATGTTTTCTGTTTCGGTATAGTTCCGTTCCTTCCTTGGCTATCTTTCTAGCGACAAGGTAGGCGAAGGAATCGGGCTTCTTTACTTGTATACCCTTATCTTCCACCCATTGGCGGATAATCTTGTAAAATCCTTTCGGAACTTTCCCTGGCCCACGTCCGGTTTCTAGTACCGCGAATGCCTGCCTGCCCCACAAAACGCCTCCGTCCTCCGACATTTCTACTTTCAGACTGCCCTTTGTCCTTCCACTGGCTACTTGTCCGGCTGCTTCATGGTTGGCTATAATTCGCTTGCGTAACGCTTCCAGCTCTTCACCTATTATCCTTAGGGTTCCGGCTTTAGTTTCTGCTGCCATATACAATCTCTTTCACGCTCTTGTTGCAAATAACAGTACCCATTATCTCTTCTAACTTAAGTTGGATAACTATTCCGGTTACATTAACATCCAGCTTGTCATAGAAAACAGAATAAGGGATATCTCCTGATATTTCTTTGAACATCCCACTCCTGTTCAATAGCAATATGAATTCTTTGGCTTTATTCTTGCATCCTTCTATCACTGCATCATTTTCTGTGCCATCAAAATCGAACTTGGTTTTATCCATGAAGGCCATCATACAGTTAGGGCAGTCTCTTAACTGCTGTCTGCCTAGATTAAAAGTTCCGCTTACAGGAAGGAGATTAAGCACTGCCGGCAATTTAATCTTGTCCAGTCTTATATTGGCTGTTTGCCAGTTGTCAAAAAGGTAACTTACACCCTCCATGGAGTCTACTATCTTTTTAATTTTTTGCTCTACCGTCATTTCTTCTTACTTAATATGTTTCTTAATCTACGTTCGAATCTTACTCTTTTGGCGTCCATGTCAAGACATTTATATACTCTGACCCATGGCACGCTGTCTACTTCTGCATGATCAGTGATACCCATGCGCTGCGCATAGTAATCAATCATGCCGAAAGGTCCAAAATTTAGCAATTCGGATCCTGCTTGCTTCTCTTCGGGTGTGGGTGGTACATTAGTCGACGCGAATAGTTTATTTATTCGTTCAACTTCTTTGGCCACCCATTGTACGAATCCCAGTACATCGCTAGCTGGAAGTTGGGATATATAACGTTTACTCAGCCCCATCAGTACAGTACAGGGAACGAACAATATATCGTGTTCTGTTTCGATGGATTGCAGTTGCATCAGTTCTCCCATATTTATGTCGTTTAGGGTATCTGGTGTCTTATACTGCCCTAGTTGATAAGGTTTTCTCAGTTCATCCAACTTGGTCCTGATAACCTCAGGTTCGATGGCAATGCTGCTTATTGTTAAAAATTCTTTTACTGTCATATCTTTCCTATTTTTGCTTTTGGTCGTTTGGGTGTTGGTTTGATGCGGAATATCATTGCCATTATCAGCATATCAAGGTAATCTGTGGAATGACCTAATATTTCTTTCATTTTTTCTTTGCTGATTATTCCTTTCTTCCGTGTGTCTGCATCAATATGTGCTTGTTTGAGAACTGACAATTCTTCAATGATCCGTTCTCGCTGTGCTTCCGTGCATACAATACGAAGCAATCGATTGTTAATCATCTCAGCCAGTTTGAAGGCACACTCTGATTTCAAATTGTCAAATTCAGGATTAATAGGTCGTGCTCCTCCATGAAACTCCTTGATACCGTTCAGATAGCTTTCAAGATAGTTCCCCAATCCGTCAGAGTCCGCAATCATCTTACTACGAGGAATTGAGCATTCTATCATCATCCGCTTCAGGTCTGTTTCAATGGATTTTCCAGTACTGTATTCCTGATCCAGTTTGATAAAACACACATTCCCTTTCCAATGACCGGCGATAAATCTGTCTCGTCCCTTCATTGCAAGGTCTGCAGACCGGTAGATTCACCTGCAGGAGCAATGACTCATTCGTGAACAAGTCACAGATAGCGTCGTAGTTACACAGGCAGTCGGGTCATTATCATACTCCCAATTGCCGAAATATAGGCGTTCCTTTGTTACCCGGTCTTTTGTGTTTCGAAGACTTTCGATGTAGTCTTCTGTTGCCCAAGGATTATCCTGCACCAAAGCCTGGATAAATGCATAAGGAGCTTGTAATTTGTCTTCTTTCCAGAGCTTGTAGAATTCACGGTATAGCCAGTTTTTCTTCGGGTTGCAGGTGATAAGTATCTTTCCGGGTACATGATATACATCGTTCATGTGGCGGCCGATACGGGTTTTCAAGACTTCGAAGGCAAGGTAGTGCACTTCACCAGCTTCCTCTATCCATCCTCCTGTATATTCCTTAGACCCCAATCGTTCATACATCGGATCTTTCACCGGATAATACGTCAAGTCAATATAAACGATTTCACTTCCGTTGTCGAAGGCTATCCCTTCATTTGTTGTCTTGTATGCCGTGAAGCTGTGAGAAGATGCTACCTTATTGAAGGTCACGGTAACGGACTCACGGCTATCCTTCAAATTATTTCGGCCAACAAACCAGCGAGTACCGGGAAGATAGTAGGCACATTGCATCAGCCATTCACAGCCTAGCCATGATTTACCACCACCTCCGGCACCACCATACAATAAAAATTTCGTTTTGCTGTCACGAAGAAAATTGTATGCCAATCGCTGTTTTAAGTTAATCTTTTGCTCCATATCACTTCAATTTGTCAGCTTCGGGAGTATAGGGAAGAAAGTCAAATCCGTTGAAGGGTTTGCCTTGTGTTGTATGATCCACTTCCTGTTTGTCGGACAACCCTAGCTTTCGGGCTATAATGTTTGCATTGAAAGCGCCAACACAGGCTCCTTCAAATTGTTGAGTCTCGATGGTTTCTTCCACCCGCGCGATGACGTGCAAAAAATCTTCATCATTTTTTTTCATGCATTCACTTCTGAAGCTACTCCACCAACGTGATGAAGTACCTAGATAGATACATAATCCGGTGAGAGAGTAGGGGCGCTGTGTAGGTGAAACTTCTTGTTGTGTTTGCTGTTCATTAACAGTTTCTGTTCTTTTACCTTTTTTGCGTCTAACAGGCATGGTACGTTGTATAGCCTTTCTTGTTGTCCATGGGTTTTCATCACACCATTGGAAATATTCGCACGCCGCCTCCCATAACGCTTCAGGCGTGGCGAAGAGTTTATCCCTGCCATGCTTGCTGCGTAACATCCAAAACTGATTTCCTTTAGGTGCTGCCATTGTTTATAGTGTTTTAAAGATTGGTATAATTTCTTTGTCCAAATCCCATTTGCGATTATTGGGAAGAGGAAGTGTGAATTCATATTGCAACGCTTTCAGATAATCACTCTTACTTGCGCTCCTTCCGTTGGTTGATGCTACTTGAAATGACGAACCTCTTAACTCTTTTTCTGGGCTTATCTTCATTCCTTTATCGAATATGTTAAAATCCTTTCCGATGTAAGCTGTGTTTAATCTGACGATGTCAGCTGTGGAATGATAATGCTGGAAGTACCATTCACCAAAACGGAAGTTGGCTGTGAAGTTCTTTGCGTCAAGAAATACGGCTTTAGAACGATGGTCGTGTGTTTCCTTGCGTTCAGATGATTTCTGGGCGAACAGCAGCGGAATGCCAGACCAGAATATCATTCCTCCGGGCTTGCATAATGCTGATAACGAAAGTAAGACATTCTTTTCATCCTCTTCTGAGTTCACAGAGTTCAACACGCTATCGCACACAACCACATCGTACAGCCCGTAGTCCGACAAGGTCTTGCATATGGAAGCACAGTCTTGCCTGATTTCCTTTTCATCAATGATGTCCGCTCCATCTTTGCGGTGGAAGAATTCAATGGCGTCAATGAGATAGCCTTTTTTCTTCAGTATGGTTGCGTAATCCTTTTGTCCGGCACCGAAATCGAGTATGCGCATATCCTTGGTGATGTATGGTATAACCTGCGTTTCATACAACGTTGAATGGCTACGCTTGCTTGGAACCCCGTTCTTTTGCCGTAGCCGTGCCTTTTGGGCAAAAGACTGTATATAGGTCTTTCGTTCCAGATGGGAATACTCGAACACTCCATATTCCTTAGAGAAGTATTTGAGCGCGATTTCTTCTTTCCCTTCTGGAAGGACATATACAAGTAGGTCCATACCTAATAGTTTTACCGTTTTGGCATATACTGTTGAGATGATCACTTTCCCGGTATGGTCACATACGGCATTTGCAAACTGGCCGTAACGGAGAATCATTTTCGTAAGGTCAACAACACGTGAGTTGTTTCCTCCTTTGGAAAGAATGGAGATATCTTTGTTGGATACAGTATAAAATCCTTCTGTTCCTTTAGGAAGACTTACATTGATTTCTGGTTGGATTTCCGACAACTCACATTCCGCATAGTTGTGAAGTTGGTTGAACCTTACTTCATCGGTGGAGTTTACACCGTCAAGAATAAAGGCTGGAACATGGGTATACCCAAGCAGCTTCATTGTCTTTGTACGTTGGTGTCCTGCCATGATACGTTTATCCGATTGACGTATGATGATCGGTTTGATAATGCCTAATTCCTTGATGGATTTTTTTAAATCTTCTTGTGCTTCATTAGTGAGCAGGCGTGGGTTATATTCTGCCGGGTTCAATATTGATATGTCTATGTATTCCATCATAAGCCAAGTAGATTATTAACAAAACCAACCATTACACCGTTCTCATCCAAATATTCAGAAGCCCGTGCTTTCAGTGCTTCCAGTTCGCTTTCACTGACTGGAATCTTATACCCCTCAAATACTAAATATTTGATATGAGCTCCGGCTTCATAGTTTGCGTTCTTGAGTACATTATGACTGTCTTCTATATCTTCTGAAAAATCTGTCGGATCAGGAAAGCTGATGCCTTCCATACCCCAATTAAGCAACTCGTTACAATCCCAGTCAAACAACTTGGTTATGTCCCATTGTCCGTTGTTAACGTTATCACGTATGATTAGCTCACGTTCCCTTTCCTCGGTCAGGTTGGGAATAAGAACGGTCGGTACTTGTTGCATACCTAGCGATATACAGGCATCATACCTTTGGTTTCCGGCTATAATGATCAATTCGCTAGTACGGTCTGACAGGATGATCGGTCGGGCTTCGAAATAATCCGGATTGTTTCGGATTGACTCTTTAAGTTTGTCTAGCTGTTCATCCGAAATAGTTCTTGGATTGTTTTCCAGTTTCTTCAGTTCCTCTAGTTTTCTGTAAATAATTTCCATAATTGCTTTTTTTGCGTTACAGAAACGAAGGTACTTAATAAGGGAGCTAAGGGGAAAAATGAGGAAAACAAAGTACTGACACGGCTTGTCAATACTTTGTTATGTGTGTTATAATTCCTTTGTTGATATCAATGCCGAATTGCTGGTAAGATAAAGAATTACAGGAAAGTATTTCACTGGTAACCTGTAAAGTCTTGCATTCTTCTTTGATGAACGTTAATATGAAAAGTGGGAAAGATAGATAATGCTTTTTGCAGATTTTTGGAACGGAGTAGAAACGTGACTTTACTTGTTTTCGTTTTCATTTCCATTGTAGCTATCCTCTGATAATCACATATCTTCCGGCGGATATTTCACTTCTATACTTGACAGAATAGCCCTTGTCTATAAATGCTCTTATGACATTATCGTGCGCCAACTCCGAAATTTGGTGTCTGTCTTTAGCGTCACTTCCAGTATTTTTGCCCAACAATGAGGCCAGTTATTTCCCCATCCTACGCCATAATGAAAGTAAACACATTCACCTTTCTCTTTGATTTCCGAGAGGCTGAAAGATGCAAGTGCGTCTTCCTCGGATTTTCTTCTATTTGATTTTGGTATTTCTATTGTCAACATACTGATTTATTTTTAGCGTCCAACCATTTGTCCCGTCTTTCTCTACACGCCTCTAAGGTAGGCGCACAACAAGCAAAGAGTTCACCACTTCAGTACGGTAGTCGTACTGTACATTCTCACTCTCTTTCTGCCTAACTTCGTTGCGTAGGTAGTGTAATTCTCTTTGCCGGGCTGGCATACGCTGCAACCGTTTACATTTATTGAGTTCATAATTCAAGTAATTGTTTCGTTTTATCCACGTCTACAAAACTCGTCCACCCTGCTTTATGCAGCTTTATAGCTGCCTCTCTGATTGTGATTTTGCCACTCTTGCCACTTTCTTTCAAAGATTCTAATACATTCTTCATTCTTAATTCATTTTCACATTCAATCTTTCTTCACTCGTATAAGCCACGACAAGCCCTGTTTCATCATGCCGTATCGTGACATACTTTTCGCCTCTTTCTATGGTAGAAAAGTCACACATAGAGCACAACCTACCTAATACTTTGCCCAATTGCTTCATCAGTGGGGCTTCAGGGCTGATAACTAAAACTAAATCTGCTTTCATAATCGTGTATATTGTGGTAGCCATAAGGCTACCGGATTAGAACTCAACCAATATCAATCTTTCTAAAGAACCTGATGCTTTCACCCACATATGATTATGTCCGAAACCATAATCGAAAAACAGTTTAAAATAAGGGTATCTTACTATTAAAGAGTTCATACAGCCTCTTAACTCGTCTTCTGACATACAAGAAGTTATTTCATTGATAATTTGAACGAAAAGGTGTAAAACTTCTGGTTCATTATTCAATAACGGTTTTTCTATAACTGCTTTTAAAAATATATTTTCTTTCATATTCTTCTATATTGCGCAGGCTTTCGCCCTGCCGATTTATGTTAATGCGTTTTATCCTCATGTAATAACTCGCAGTAAACTGGTGTTGTGGCATCTGTGTGCTTATTGGCTATAAGAACCTCATTACTATCCCAGTTAATATATACCTGTGTAGCAAATGCACCGAAAAACTGAATTTCTTTCGTGCCAAACAATACCACCGCGTCATCATTTACATTTGCAAGTGCTGCAATTAATTCTTTCTTGGTCATATTCTTTTTTGTTGCGCAGGCTTTCGCCCTGCTGGTTAAACTTATAATATTGTAATCTCTTTATTGCCTATCTCTGTATCTACATTCAGAACCTCGTACTTTTGAGCCTTGTAGTTATAAACGACTTCACAAGTATTGAAACCTCTACCATCTTCTCTTTGGTCATAAACAGTATTTATATGCTGATACATTTTATTGCCTAACATGAAGTTTATTTTACCTGATGTACAGAAGTAGAATGCTACTGCATACTTCAATGTTTTCTTTTCATCAACCTTCTTTGCTGCCATAGTCTTTATATTTATTAATTATACTACTTGTTTAATTATTATGATGCAATATATAGATAGTATAATTATCAGCAATAAGAAATTAGTTAATAAATATCAATTATTAACTAATAGTATTATTGCGTGGATTTTCTTATACAGAATATAATTTTATGACTATATTTGCAACATAAACAAATAGTTTAATTATGAATTTTAGAATAAAAGAAATCTGTCGAGAAAAAGGTATAATGCTTAAAGACCTTGCTGGTATGATAGGTATTACAGAAGTCGGACTATCAAAGTCGCTTAATGGAAATCCTAACATAAGCCGACTTGAAGAAATCGCCACCGCTTTAGGTGTGCCAGTAACAGAACTCTTTGATAAACCTAAAGAGGGAGTTATACATTGCCCTCATTGTGGTAAGGAGATAAAATTGAATCCGAATGTTTAATCAATAAAATAATATAGCATCACAAGTAAAAAATGATGGGTGAAAAATACATATTTAAATGGGCAAATGACAGTATCAATGAGGTTTTCAAGCCGCTTTGGCTTAATGATACTACTTATCATTTGCCAAATCACATCAATGCTGAAGTTTCGTGGTATGAAACTTTAGATTTATCAAACAAAAATTTCACTAATATCATTAGTAATTTCTATTTTAACATTCTTCGCTGGTTTTATTATATCAGAATTTATAAGACGGCATAATAAAAGTCATAACCTAAAACAGTATAAACAATTTATAAATGAATGGGTTGAAAAAAGTAATGCAACTCTAATAGATTATATAAATTCATTAGAAACATTTTCTAATAAAATAAAAACAAATACAGATTTAAACATTGCACCTTGGAGAAGTGGTATTATTCATCTTTCAGAAATTAATAAAATCCCATTAGAAAAGTTCTCAGATATATACATTTTCGGATTAAGCAAGAAAATAGAAAATGAGAATAGAAAACAAATAATGAACTTTTTGTACCAAATAGAATATTTAAATAAAGCACCAACTCTAATAATGGAAGTGTATAACAAGTATTGTGAAAACAACCAAAGAGTAATGGACGAATGGAATACATACTATATGCAACTTTTAGATTTATTTGGAAGTACCAAAACTATCAATCCACAAACAATCGAAGGTTCTGTTTTCCTTGAAATTTACAAATTATTTATTCCATTAATCAATACATCAAATGGAGAATATGCCGGAACTGACAAATGGAAAAATGAGTTTGTTATCCCTGCAATAAATATTCTGACAAGAAAGGAATGTTCTGACTTTTCTATATTGGCTCAAATAATGATTCTTGTCAGAAATCTAAATATAGTAATTATAAAGCATGATAAACTAAACGACTACAGTAGGGTATTTGATAGTTATGTGGAGAACTTGAAAAAAGCTCAACTGATTATTAACAATTCGATGTCTTATTTCGATGGAAAGGAAATTAGACATTTCTGTATATAGCAGAAATAAGCCGGAGCACTAAGCCCCGGCTCATTAATTGATTAGCCCTTTGAATTTTAACCGATTTACGATTTCGGTATAAAGATACTCTATATCCCCGCTGAAATCCCCATAATTCTGATACAGAAACACGACATCTGCATGGTTGTCGGAAATAGTACTAAGTGCTACTCTTGGACCGGAACTTTTATAAAATGACGTACTATCATTTGATTATCTTTAGCTTGTTATACCAGCGTGAAGAAAAAGGGAACCACCCGATTAAGAATGATTCCCCGAAAATGGTTACTTTGTATAGTTTGCTCATGGCTATTTCTTTTTCAAATTAGACATCACACATTTAATCACTTCATAAATGAAAATAGCAAGAAAAATAGTAGTCCATGGATATTGGTTTATCAGTCATAAAATCTCTCATAGTTTTACCTCCTTCCACTCACTTTCTATAATCACATGTTCACACTTATTACACCTATGCAAATAAGTTGGGAATGGTGCCGTTGTATAGTCCTCAACAGCTATTTCTATACTGCCACATTCCGAACATTCTATCTTTACCTCTTTGATACTGGGATAATCCCAAAAGGATAATTTGCCTTTCACGTCCTCAATTGGATTTTCGTAGAGAATAGGGTTAGCTAGTACCCAGTTATAAACTCCTTTCTCTGCCCAGATGGAAGGATGGTTTTGTACACAGTCTATTATCTCGACGCTTCCGATTATGGAGCCTGTACAAAAACTAAAATCTTTCCACTCTTTGTTTTCCGGTAATGCCAATAACTGCTCATTGGTAAGTATTGAATCATAGAAATTATCATAATTCAAAGGTTTACCGCTTGAATGAATCAGTACCCTCTGCCCTAAGTATTTCTTAGGGCAGCTCCAAGTACGGTTCTCAATGTCTTTAATACCATGGACTATCAAAGAGGCCCACGGCTGTTTTATGGTTATTGCTTTCATTTTTTATTGTTGTTCTTTAATATCTCATCAAAAGACGGAATAGGAAACCATGCTTTTATCACTCCTTCATCGTAAAATAGATGAGGATAATCCCTAGTTGATGCAAACTTATTCCATCTTTCAAAGAAATAAACTTCTCAATAACATCACCGTCAGTAACAAAGTAATACCCATCCTTTTCTGGCAACCGTTCCTTAACACTTATCCAAGGCGATTGCTTGGATTGCCATTCAGCACCTTTTATAAAATATTTCTTCGCCACTGCTGGCAATCTCCCCAATCAGGCATCTTATCGTAAGCCATACTTTTGGCTGCTTCTTCTAATGTTTGTTTCATAATTTAATGTATTTTCCCATGGTTGATTTTACAATAATCTTATTATCGGATGATGCATTACAACCACATTCCCGGCATCTGTGCTAATTTTTAAGATAGGATTAGAATTTGCGTCAATACTGGCTACTATAATCATATCTCCAAAAACATATCTTTTATCTTGTTCTAATTCATTCATTTCTGTTCAGTTTTGTTCCTTATTGATCAATTACTTTTTCAATTTATTAAAAGCCTTCTCTTTATCAAATCTAATCCCATCTTTGAACTCCAATATCAACTCCCAAAGCTGGCTTTTGTAAACATCACCTGCTTTATAGTCAGTCTTATAATGGTATTTCTGTGTAGTGGTTATTTCCTTAAATATATTCGTTGCATTAAGATATGCGGCTCCCCATTCTGTAAGCTCTACACTAACGGTATCATTCAAATCTATTTCTATCATAAATATTCCTTTCTCATTAGTGTTACGTTAATCCTCAATGGAATACAATGCCTGCATACACTCAAAGGGGAAAGATGAATTTAAAGCGTCATATATTTCTTTCGGTATATCATCTTCGCTTTCAAAATTACCTTCAACACTTTCAGATCCAAATGCTGTTGCAACATGCTTCTCTTTATACTCTTATCCATTAATGGTTGCGGTTGTTTCCCATCCGTTAGAGGTTACTTCGATTACTATCTTATTCATTACTTTCCTGTTTTGAATTTCTTGTTTATTTCTTTTTCAGCAGCTCTGGCCCCTTTCTTGAAACCTTCCACAAAGCTGTCAAAACAAGCTCTATGGATTTCTAAAGTACATCTTCGCATAAGTGGACAAATCGAACATTTTTGGCTAAGTCCGGCTGACTTCTTGGCTATTTTCGTTACATTTTTCATTGGAAACTTAAATTAATTATTACGATTTCTTTCCGCTGCGACTTCACTCATACACATCTTGCACCAGGAGGTGAGACATCGGTATTCCTTATCCCCACATCTGACAGTCCTGTTATAGAACCGGTGGAGCGGAAGGGAACGTCCGCAATGCGGACAAACCTTTCTTCCGGCTTCCGTACCTGCAACCGTCTTGGCTTTACGGTGTACAAGCGTACATCCCCTGCATTCATCCAGTCTGCCTTTGTATTTCCGGCATTTGTGCAGGGAGATGCGCCCGCATGGAGCGAATTTCTCGCAGTCGAATCTGGGTTCTGTATGATAGATGTTCATACGGCACTGTCCATCAAATCAAACAATGTGGGTGCGCTAACTTCCATCTCCGCCTCATACAGATATGAAAGACTGTCTTTCCAATAGTCATAATTCAGTTCAGTAGATAATCCCTTACGTTTCAGTCTGATGGCACAATAAGGTACTGTGCCGATACCTCCGAAGGGGTCAAACACCAGCTCACCCTTGTTTGAGTACCGTTCAATCAGTCTTTCAACGATATCGAGCTGAAGGGGACAGATGTGGTTCTGCCGTTTCTTCTGTGACTGCTTGGTATTAAGCGTGCGCATACGGGTGACATCATCCCATATCCAGGGCTTCTTGCTTACCGGGTCAACGGCCATGAAGGTTTTTGGCAGCTTACCGTAGGATTCCAACTCTTCGGCAAATGCAACGTGTTCCTCGTAGTTATAGATATGCTCGCGTTCATAATTACGGAACAGATGGCGTATCTTGTCAATACCAGCACCTTTCATGTCCTCATAGCTTAACAGGGAGTTGCCAGATGATTTCCAACTTGCATGGGCGTCTATCTGCCAGCGGGCCAACGAGTATTCACTCTTGTTCTTTGTCACCGGCAAGTCAGCGTATGCACGTGAGGTATCAGAAGGTAGTTTTCGGAAGAGAAGAACATATTCCGGGCAACCGATACCCATCTTTGAACCGTCCTTACACATTTCAGTATAGCCAAGTCGGTAAGTCTGGTTATTCTCCCTTACTACATCCGTATCCACCGTGATACGTCCCATGTAACGGAAGCCGTGTTTCATGTAGTGGAATACTGTCATTTCGCTGAAGGGGTCAATGGTGGGCATGCCGTCGCCCGTGGCATTACCAAACAGTACACGGTCTTTCACATGGATGCAAGCCAACCGCCCCGGCTTCAATATGCGCATAAGTTCAGGCGTAAGGTAATCCATCTGCTCAAAGAACTTGCCGTTGTCCTCATTATGTCCGAAATCATTATAGGTCGGAGTGTACTCATAGTGGTTGGAAAACGGGATGCTGGTTACAATCAGATCTACCGAATTATCTTCCATCTTCTGACATTCAAGAACATTGTCGTTATTGATCGCTTTCCAAAGTTTACCGAATTTTTCCTCACGACTGGCGAACATCCACCGCATCATCTTCTCTTTCGCTTTCAGCCCATACAGTCCGTTTTCACGTACTATGCCGGTCATCTTGCTACCATCTCCTTATGTTGTGCCATTTCTGCATGAAGCTCTTGTATATCTCTCCCTCGCTTTCCGCATAGACCAAGTAGAGGTCAACTGGATGTTTCTGCATGAATCGGTAGATACGGCTATCGCCTGGAACTTATCGTTGAAACGGTAGTCGATAAACATGATTGCCTTGTGACAGTGGTACTGGAAGTTCAAACCCTCACCAAGCATTTCGGGTTTAGCTGCAAGGTATTTCAAACGGCCATCTTTGAAATCAGATATAACCTTGTCGGCTTCTTCATCATTCTGTGAGCCGTACACAGCCTTGCATCCGGGAATAACCCGACAAAGTTCTTCACGTTCCTTTTCTAAGTCATGCCATAGTAGAAAATGCTCATCTTTATTTTCGGGGCGGTTAATGATTTCCACCACACGGGCCATTTTTTCAGACATATTATCCCGGCGTTCTTTCGCTGCATCAGCAAGTCCGAGAGCAGCTTCACGGAACATCTTCACTTGTCCGTCACGGTCGGTACCGGCAGTGGAGTTATCCACGCTTACGACTTCTTCATGTACACGAAGTTCCGGCAGTTCATATCCAGTATCGGGATAACCGAGGTCGGACGGTTTGGTGAGGAACAACGCCCATGTAGATACCCATAGCCAGAACTCCTTTTCCTTGTGCGGATAAAGGGTAAAGTTATTCGCTTTCGTGCTGTCTCGCTGGAAGAACCTTGTAAGTGCCTGCCCGGTATCCATCACTCCAAGGTAGCCGGCATAGTGTATCAGCTCCTTGTATCTGTTGGGTGATGGCGTGGCAGTGGCAACAAACCTGTACGGAACTTCTGCAAACAGAGGAAGAAACTCCTGATAGGTCTTGGTCCCGAATCCACGTAATACGCTCGCTTCATCCAATGAGGTAACGGTAAAGTAGGAAGGTTCTATTCTTATTCCGTCTTCACCGTCACGGACACGTTCATAGTTTGTCACCATGATATTGGTCGGACATTGCTTTACCTCCTGCATAGTACGTACATAGTTCACTTTCATGCCCAGATGCTTTTCGGCCTGTGTCAGGAACTCCACTACTACACGCTTGGGGCAAACTATCAACCCTTTGCCTCCTGTGCGGTTCAGGATCACCCGCAGTATCTCCAACTGAGTTACGGTCTTCTGCATACCGAAGCTGGAGAATATCGCCCTGCAACCGCCGGAAACAGCCCAACGTACTGTATCTTTCACATGGGGATATAAGTACGGGGTAAGTTCATCAGCCTTAACTTCAAATCCTGTCTGATGGCTGATTGCCATCTTGTCTTTCAAAAATTCTATATAATCTTTCATTATGCTATTCTTTTTTTGATTAAACTCATGTTCTTTTCCACAAGCCTTATAATGCGGTCATGATACTCTGATGTTCCGTTGCATACGGCTCTTGACTGTACTATCTGAAAAGATTTAAGATTCACTTCGATGGTTTCCACATGTTTTTCTCCGGCTATGGCTGTCATGATCAGGCATTCACTGCGTCTGTAATACCTGTTGGCGTATACACAATGGTGCATGGCTTTGCCCTCCTTGTAGAACTGGGTTACGCTTTCAAGCGGACGGATGGTTATGCCGTCGCCTTTGATTTCCATGCCGAAGAATCTTTCCATCCGGTTGTAGAATGATGCTATATCCTCCTTGAGCTGCTTTTCTTTTTGGATAGCCTTTATTCTGTCCCTTTCCCTTCTTTGCCTTGCCTCAATTTCATTTTTCTTTCTTAGTAATCTGTCGTGCTCGGCTTTTAAATTTTTGGGACATACGTATTTGGCGTTATGCAGATCCTTGTGGAAATAGGACAGCAGGCTTATATAGTCATTCCACATGCTTGCATCTCTGATTATATAACGGTTGCGGTTGCAGATGTTGAAGGACGGTTTATATCGGAGTTGGTAATAGCCCGTTTTGTACATGTGCTTTAACATATCCGTCTGTTCGGTCTTGATACATAATTCCGCATCATTGCCACCTTTCAGAAGGTCTCGTACAAGTTTTGAGGGGGGTACATCGGGGAACCGTTTCCCGATTCCCCGCTTTCTCAATTCCGAGATCAGTTTCTTTCTTGGATATATCCATCCCCATATCGCATATAGGTCTCCACGATAATTCCAGCTGTAACTGCCGTATTCACCCTTTATGCTCAGTGGTTCCGAATATATCCATCCGCTGCTTCCCATATTCATCGGTTTTGCCATGATGGTGCGTTTCCCCTCGACGGTGATCCATTCCTGAACCACTTCAAAGAAAGTATAGTGAATATAATCCTGTCTGCTGTTCAAATCAAAATTCCTTTTTCTGACGTACTTGCAGCATAGTATATGTCTTATGATTTGGAACTCTCCGGCGGTCTGTAAGATGGACATATACTTTTCTTCCTCGACTTTTCGTTTCCGGCTGACCTTTGCGTCCAGTTTGTGGTGGCAGTATGGGCATTCGGTCGTATCACCGAGCAGGGTGGTTCCCAGCTCGCTATTGCTTGTGTCTATCCATGTTCCGCCGCACTCGGAACACCATAGCTCATCCTTGCACCTATATGCTTCGTGGGTGAATATATGTTCTTTCGCCCATTCTTTTTGTACTTCGGTAACGGCGGACAGTTTGCCGCTTAGTTCGGTTACACGTTTCTCAAGTTTCGTTCTCGGTTTCATGATTAGAACAGGCTCATTTGTTGGACATTATCATCCGCTTTCTTTCGGACGTTTTTCTTCCTGAGTGTCTGGTATTGTTCTTCCGCCAGCCGTGCGATTGCTTTGTCACGTGCCGCTTTCTTATCTTCTTCGGTGAGTTCCACAGGTTTGGCGGAGGATGATACGGACGTTTTCTCTCCGGCAGGCAGCCGGTTTATTTTGATATCGTCCTCATCATAGTAGTGCACTGCCATCCCGTAGACCTCCTCGTCTGAAATCGCTACGGCGTTACCACGCTTCCTGGCTTCACCCATGATATAACTACAGCATTCATCAATGCTTTTCTTCTCATTCGCATATTTGGGGGCGAACAGTGAATCTTCTTCCGCCCGTTTGTCCAGATAGGCTTTGATTGCCTGTTTGAAACTTTCATTACTTGCCATGGTTACTTAATTTTGAAGTGGTTGATAATATTTATTTGTGATTGATTCTGATGTTATACTCGCATAAGAATTTTCCTATATCGTCGCTTGCTATATTGGGAGGTGGTGCATTATCTCCGTATATAGCCCGTATTGCATCCTCATTTCCCCCGTATGCCTTCCAATAGGTGTAGGCAGTATGGTTGTTTGGAACGTTAGGAAAAAGTTCTGTGAAGGCGCTGAAATCGTTTTTAGCCTTTTTTTTGAGTTCCTGAATGTTTTTTACTCCCTCAATCATGGCGCACGCTGCATCTTCTATCCGGGTGAAACCTTTTTGGGATTGTTTCATGGCGGTTTCATTGGACAGTTTGACGTGCTCGTCTCTTCTATCCCTGCAAAAGTCCGATAGGGCTACCATAATGGACTGGTTGTTTATCCTGTTTCCCCAGACGAACTGTCCACGGCTTCCGTTTTTAAGCTGTGTGAAGAATATGCAAAGCTCGGCCAGATTGAGAAAATAATAGCTGGCCAATATGCTTAGCGCCGTTTCGGCAAGTTGTTGAGGTGCGATATCAATGCCTGCGTATCGGAGGATTGATTGCAGGTGCTCTGTGATAATCCTGACTGATGTGGCGTTGCCGAAGACAACATTGATGTCCGCAAGGGTGGGAATACCCTCAATCCTGATTGCTTGTGCTAATGTCAGGTTACAATTCAGCTGGGCTTGCGTGCCGGACCAGTCGTCAACCAATTGGGAGGCTGTTGATCCATTTCTCAAGGTCTGCTGGAGCGGTGTCAGTGTCTCCGGCTTTTTCCTGGATTGAGGTATCTGTCCTGGAGACATTATCACAGTGATCTGTTTTTGTAGGCTTGTTTCCATTTTGAAGTCTTTTTTCGATTATCCAAAGGTTAGCCCGGCTGTCCCATCGTTCAATTTTAGCCCCGTTGGTGTTTTTCCAGCTTAGCGCATCGAAGTGGTAGAAGAATATCTCTGCCTGCTGCTCCCAGTCCGGGAGCTTGTCACGGAAGTAATCTTTCACCTGTTCCAGGGTAGGGGCTATAAATTCGGTTTTTGGTTTTGAAGGCTTCTTTTTAGGTTTTTCCTGCTCGGGCTTAAATAACTCGCTAGAGTTATTATTATCTTTACTCTTAAGTCTTATATTAATGTTAGCCTTTTTACTTAAAGGTTTACTTAAGTCATTACTTAAGAGTTTACTTAAGGGTTTACTTAAATCATTTAAGTAATAAACGGGCGATTTCGCATTTTTCTTACCTGACTCAAACTGTAGTAAACCTTTTTGCTGTAATCTGTTCCTGACTTCAATTACGGTTGGTTCTGATATACCGGTTGCGAGGACGATTCGTCTGTTGGGACACTCAAACGGATTCTCCCAACCCCGACTATTGCACTCGTTCAAAAGGAAGAAGTACAAATAAACTTCGTTCGAGGAAAATGCTACACTCTGATGTGTCTTCCAAAATTGGTTTACGTAATCTATATAAGTCATTGTAGGTAAGAATTTACTTCGTTTATGAACTCCTGTAGTGAATGGCAGATAACATACTTGTTTTGGTATCTTTCTGCTTCTGTCTGCCACGTTCGTTGGTGCTCGCTCTGTGTACCTTCGGTGTCTTCATCTCTATACAGAGGGAAGCCCATCCTTTTTGGGTATGAGCAAAATCAAGTCTGCTACACCTCTCACTGCTCCTTCATACTTCATCCGTGCTCCTGTCTTGGCATCACGTTTGCCACCGTTGGGCACTGCAAAAAGCATACGAGCCAGTTTGGGATATTGTAACCGGAACCATACCAAACAATCATGTTGTATTTGGCTTTCTGATAATGGTGTTGTCTGTTTCCTCATATTCTTCCGTTGAATAGGTTCATTGCCATATCTACCACATTCTCCTTAACCACATCATCCGTCCCTGTCACTCCGTTGGCTATTCCTTTTTTGGTCTGAATGACATCATACATATATTTGTCGATAGTATCCTTTCCAAGATAGTAGTAACAGTTTACGTTGTTCTTCTGTCCGTTCCGATGTGCTCGGTCTTCTGCCTGCTCACAATCGGAGAAAGTCCATGGGAACTCGATAAACGCCACACGGCTGGAAGCTGTCAATGTAAGACCTGTACCTCCTGATTTGTAGTTAAGGATGATCAGCTTGCAAGAAGGGGCGTTTTGGAAGCGGTCTACCGCTGTCTGTTTTTGAGTAGCATTGTCTTCGCCTGTAACGGTGACAGCTTCAGGGAATATCTTCTTTAATTCCTGTACTACTTCTTTCAGGTAAGCAAAGACTATCAGTTTCTCACCTCCGTCAATCACGTCATGGATGAATTCGGAAAAGACTTTGATTTTTCCCCTGGCTGATATGGCTTTCAATATTCCCATTTTCACCATTACCTCGCCTCTTAATGCCTTGGCCACCTTTTCATCGTCCGCATTCTTGTAAGTCCGGAGATACTGTATCAGGTCGGCTTCCGCTTTGTCGTATTCTTTGCGATTGGATATGTCCACCTCTATATATTGGCGTGACTTGTCCGGCAACTGAGTGAGTACCTTGGCCTTTTCGCGCCGGAAGAAGCAGGTCGATGATAACCTCCAATTCAGTTCTTTCACATTGCTTGACTGTTTAGGTCCATCGCAGAACCTCTCTACGAAATACTTGTATCCTCCGAAATCCTCTAATCGTCCCATTATCTTGAGTTGTTGTATAAGGTCTGTATTGTTGTTCACTACTGGGGTTCCCGTCAGTTCCAAGATATATTCTTTGCCTTTACATATTCCTTCTACGAACTTGGATTGCTGGGTCTTGGTGGATTTGCACTTGTGTGATTCGTCAATGACTACGGATTTGAATAACGATATTCGTGGGTCAAACTCAATGGATTTCATGGTAAACCGTGCATCCTCCTTTACTTTAAGTACAAAAAACTTTTTCAGTGATTCATAATTTGTTATGAATATGTTGCAGCATTTAGTCTCAAAGAAACGGTGCCAGCTGGCTTTATTGCGATCATCCAGAATCATGGCATTTTTTCCGGCAAATTTCTTAAATTCACGTTGCCAGTTTATTTTCAATGCGGCCGGACAAATGACAAGGCACGGATACGCTTTTGCTATCGTAACCGTGCCTATTGCCTGTAATGTCTTTCCCAGTCCCGGTTGGTCCCCGAATATGCACCGCTTGTGCTGTAGCGCATAAGCGATGCCTTCTTTCTGATATTCGTACGGTTCCAACAGCAATCCGTGTGGAACCGTAAGTTTTGGAAGGTCGGGAATAGTATAGTCATTATACTCTCTTGTTGTCACTTTGTGCTGTACCCGGCTGCATATCTTTGTCTGTACCGCCCAATCTGCCATCATCCTCACGTATTCCTTATCTTGTAGAGATACCTTCCAAGCTTTTTCGTCAGCGATATAGGCTGCCCGGATATTCTGTTTTACACTTGGAATCCGTTTGACTAGCTCCACTAATCTTGGATGATATGGGAAGGCTAATTTGAAGCAGTTGGGGGTAGTAGTTACGCAAAATGGGGACGGCGGTATCATGATGCAAGTTGTTTGACTTTACGTGGTTTACGTGATTTAATTTTCGTTCCGTTCATTATTATGTCAACCCCTGCATCATTCATAGCCTGCTGGAATTCCGCAACCTCTTGATTGAAGTCTGTACCGGCTTCTGGAATGGCGTCCGGTTGTACGTCTGCGTTCGCCGTGTCTTCCTCAAACGGAAGTTCCTGTTGTACAATTCGCCATTTTTTGTTGAACAGATACTCTTTGACTTCGAACTCACAGGATTGGATTTCCTGCTCCAGCTCGAAGGCATTGATATACGATTCATTCTCATTATTGAACATGGTGAACGGAGCGCATAGGTTCAGAACTTTTCCTGTTTTGAGAAACGTTTGGCTATCAGAGTAACCCCTTCATTATCTCCATCTCCGCCAATGGAATACCCTGTAACGTCAAGCACCTGTCCTATGATATCAGGCACTTCATCTACTGATTCTATACCGTCCACTTCTTTCTGTTCTGTAAGCAAAGCGGCGTGGGGATTCAGCTTGCTGAACGCATTGATAAGGTCTGATGTTACCAGGTTCTTGCCTTCTACGGTGGTTGTACCATTCTCATCCTTGTAGGTGGCCACCAAGGTACTGTCTTTGGTGATTTTAGCTTTTATGATCTTCATTATCTTCTATATTTATATTCGTTGACAAATTCGTTATAATAACGGTCTTCCGGAAGGGGAAGTGTTATTCCCAGTTCCGTGGCTGCATCTGCTTTGACCTTATTCAAAAAATCCGTCATTTGCAGTGTGTTCAGTTTCGATGTGCTTCCGGCTATGACCGTTTCTTTTCCTTTGATAATGGTTGTCCTTCGTAGATATAGGTTGCAGTAATAATCGTGTACGTCCTGTTTGTCCGTTCCTGTTTCCTGTTCGATACAGGTAAACCAAAGCCACATCAGGGCGTTTTGACTTAATGTGCGCGGCTCTGTGTAACGTTCGATAATTAACTTGTAGCGACCGTTACGGAGCTGCGAGCACATGAAATCAAAGGACTTGTTCAGTGTTACCACACCTTTTTCTTTTATAAGGATAGCTTCTTGTGCCATTATTCCAGTCCGAAAATCTTCTTGTCCGTGATAGATTCTCTATTAGCTTCCAAAAACTCTATGAAATGTTCTACGTGTGCCGTGAGCAGTTTCACTGTCTGTTCGTGATTGTAAGTATAATATTCCGGATATTGCGTACCACTGATAAGCGGTGTGCGGCTGGTACCGCCCTTTAGCGCATAAGCCGTAAACTCAAAACGCTTTTATGCTTTCCATTTGACCGGAGGCTATCAGGCAATAGGGGTATACATGGCGCTGCATCCGTGGGCATATTTGCCGAACTCATATTTTAATGTAGACTTGATATCATAGACGATGTCTTTCCGAAGCTCGTCAATGAATCCGTATAATTCCGTGTCACCATACCGGGTGGGAAGAATGGCGGATACATAGATCTGGCTTAATGAGCCTTTGAAATACTCTGCCTGTTCTATACACCATTGTCTGTCGAAAAGGAAATGCCGTGCTGGTGCGATATCCGTTGCCGGAAAAGCTACTTGTATGGTATTGGTTTCCTTATCGCCAATGATGGAGTAGGGGGATCGTTCTGTCGGCACGTGATTTTCGCAATGGACATAGCAGTCAATGATAGCATTGAAGGCAGTTCCTTGTCTGCCGCCTCACTCTCAAACGGTACACGGTTGATAGCATCCAGAAGGTCTTGCTTCAGGTTCTCTTCGATTTCTTCCGGAGAGCGTTTATACTCTCCGGTTTCATTATCAATGTTCCAGAAGCTTTCCACTTCTTCGTCAGCTCTCAAATACTTGTCGAATTTGTCAAGTAATGAGGGATAGATTCTATAACTAGGCTGCTTCATATATTTTTTTGACTTTGTTGAATTTCAATCCTAATTCCTTGCATCTTTTATTCAGCAGCATACCTGCTTGTAATTTGCTGTCGAAGATATGCTGCAGGCTCTCCAGTGATTGTCTCACTTCGTTGGCCGTGTCCGCATCCGCTACCATAGCTATTTGTTTCTTTGATAATTTCCATCAAATCCTCATATTCAGAAGACAGTTCTGTTTGTTTGGTCTGGTAGGTTTGATAAGTGTTTATAATCTTTGTCATAAAGTCGTTCTGGCCGGTGACTGTACCTTCTTCATTAATGATAACCGGTATCTTCATGCGTGCCGGGAGGTTGCAGGTATTCTTTCCATAGAATTTCTCACATGGGTCAAAGGAGATGGTTCTGTCCTTGCCTATGGCTTCCATATAGCTACAAGATCAAGTTCTTTAATCAGGTCACCGGCTGAAGAACCTCCGATTTCCGGGCGTATCTGTTTGTCTTCTCCGTTCTTTTCCTCGCGTTCATGGGCTACGAATATTACTGATTTACCCATTAGTGTGACTTGGTTTACGAAGTTGATGAACATGTTCTTTCGTACTCCATATCCTTGCAGGGACAGTGTGCCGTCCGCTTTCTTCATTTTGGGATTGTTCTTCATTATATATTTATCCATGAAGGATAACATTTTTCCTGCCGTATCAATAACGATGGTCTTGTATTCGGCAATTTCTCCGCTCGTAAGAACTTCATCCACCTCTTCCCATTTGGAAATTTGCACGGTGTCTACACGGTGGGCTGCATTCACACGGTGAACGCCACCGTCAAAATCAAGCAATAACGGTTTGGGTGAACTTAAAGCAAGTGTAGTGTTGTGAGTTACTATATAATCGTCAGTGACATACAATTCATCCTCATTAGATACCTTAATGCAGACACATTCACAATCTTCTACACGGGTCACATCTACTATATATCTAGATATAGTAGTTTTACTCCATTCAGAAGCTTTTCTTTCAAGACTGAAAGGGCATTCTTTGATTTTCACGCTAACACGGTATTCGTCCCCCTTATCTTCTCTTTCGTATACATGTACATTAGCTATACCACCTAAAGAGTTAACAAGCTCCACCACATCATAAGCAAGATTCTTACTTGCAGTAGAAAAACAAACTCTATTTTTTATTGCACATCCATCTGTGTCCATAAGGCCGCGAAGCAAAGATATACGTTGTTGATGGCTTCCTAATTTGTAACAATCAGGATAAATTTCTCTGTAGAATGGACGTTCAATCCTAACCGCTTTATTCTCTGAATATATCCTTCCCCATTGCCTGAAAGAATTATGCCGTATTGAGGCATTGCGGTGCATCATTCTTACTCAAGCATAGCCGTTCGGAAGCAGTCGTTCTACGTTGCTGGCTATTTGTGAATCTACATCAGGATTTGAGAATATTGCTACATTCCCCGTCAGAGAACCATCGCCGATTAAAACCCCAAGAATATACGGGTCAACATCATAGCTCTTTTCAGTATATTCCATAGCATCTACTACCGGAATCTCAAAGCGCGGGATAGGTTTTTCTTGTAGAAAACTGTCTTGATGGAGACAAGGGGCAAGAGATACCCTTCGACATCATCTCTTTAAGGGTCATGTTTCTAAATCCTGCTTTACGGTTATTGCCAGTATTTGAACGAACATTCCATATATGTTCTTCATCGCAATAAGTTATGGCTCCGTCATTTGTCATGACTCTGTACACAGGTCTTACTCCTTGAGGATAAACACCCAATACTTTCTGTTCTTTACCGTCACATCCCATCAGGGTGTCTCCTACAGATATATCGGATAACTTCTTATATCCTTCCGGTGTCAGAACGCTGCAATACAAAGGTTGAGCCTTTCCCATGCCAGGTTGGCCGTAGATCAATGCCGACAGGGTATTCTTGACTGTCAGCTCGTTAGGCTTTTTGATAAGTCCCATAATCAAATAATTTTTTAGTGGTTAATAAATGAGTTAAAAAAAATAGTTCCCGGATAGCCGGCCAGGACGCACCGGGATAAATGAGGATATAGAATATAACATATAAAGAGGGCTCTCACCTCACGCTGTCCTTTCCAGCGGCTTTGGGTTAAATTATTATCTAACAAATTGCTCTCTGCTTCACTGCCTTGAAGTCTCTAACATGGCTACGTTTATAAGGGTGTACGGCTCCCTCTCTTTGGGTGTGGGTAATACAGGATTCGAACCTGTATCTGTATTCTTCCTGAAAACAATCACAAACCGTCTGAACGTAAAGAAAAAAGTGAATACCGCTTTCCCATTAAGCTAATTACCCGTGTGGCTTATGCCACTTTCTTTTTTAATTTTCTAGGCTTCCTTGGCATTTTGGTCTGTGCATAACGCAGGACATCACTGGCATTGCAGAACCATTTCCCGTTTTGTGCGCATGTAGGCTTGTCGGAACGTATTTTGTTTTCTTCGATCAGTCTGATAAGCCTTCCTATGCCTCCAACTATTTTGGCCGCTTCTCTTTTACCGAATGTATGGGTGTCCATGATGGTTAGGATGTCTGCTAGCCGTGCTTCTGCCGTTCCATCAAATAAGATGGATGTCCGTAGTTGGTTGTTAACTGTATAGTTCATAATCTGAATCTGTTTTTGTTCGTCTTGTTCTTGATACTTGGGTGGTTCTTGCTTTTGCTCTGCTCCTGCATTGTCTCATATCAGGATGAAAATCCAATGCGGCAATGATAAAGAACAGGATGGAGAAGAATAACTCAAGTCCGTGTTTACGTATCTCTTTTATATCGAAGTTGATCTTCATGCGTTCACAGAACATGTATAATACCAGCTCGGTATCTTTGGAAATACCCAGCTTTTTGTATATATCCCGCTTCTGCGCTTTGATGGTCCATTCCGAGCGTTGCAGCCTGTCGGCCACTTCCTTGTCGGCCAAACCCTTGCAATATTGTTCGGCGACAAGATGCTCGCGCTCTGACAGCGTAATCATGACACACGCTGGATTTTAAACTCTCCGCGCTTGCGGTCAACCTCTCCTGTTCGTTTCCAGTCCGCATTCTCGACACACATCTCCAATCTTAGTCTGGAAATGGTTGTGTTGACGGAAGATATCGCACGCACAGGGAACACAACGATATCACCTACCTTCATCGCTCTCAATGTGGACGCCCAATTTTCTGTTACTTTTACCATATTTACTTCATTTTAGTCAGTTTAACAATGTTGTCTAGAGCATTAATGCTGCTTTCGTGTCGTGCCTGTAGGCGGGTGAACGAATCGAGCCACATGTCGCTCTGTTCCTTGACTTCTTTAAGGTCTTGTTCCAGTTCTTGTACACGTCTTACAAGGTCTTCGTGTGTCATGCTTTGTAACTCTTCTACTGTTGTCATAGCTTTATTTTTTTTGATTTTCAATATTGTCAAGTTCGTTGCTTATCACTAATGATGTTACCGCGAAGGCGGCGGATGCTATCCAGAACCATACGCCCATATCACGCATGGTAATAAGGAGTATCGCGTATGATACTGCGCATAATATTGATATTGCTTTCATTTGATTGTGTATTAGTTTTGTTCCCCCAAACCAATCCGATTGGCGGCATCACGCTTTTATTGGGGGATTTACTTAACTTTGTGGTGTCAAACAAAAAATTAAGTATTATGAACAAGTTTGTTGAAATCACCGTGGATGGTGAAAAGTGCATCATCAATGCAAGTGCAGTTCAGCTTGTAAAGCCTACCGATGAAGGTACATTGATCTTATTTCAAAATGGAGCTAAAATCCATACGGAATTTAGCTTTCAGGAACTGTCAAATATTCTTCTGAACTAAAATTTCTTTCCTGTATATCGGGATAGTGAACAACTTTATGACAACGGTTTTGTTGATTATCCCGGTATCATCTTTTCCTATAAACCCATAGGTTGTAGGACGTATTTTTACTATTTTTTCAATTATTGCTTTCATTGTCATAAGTAGATATTATTAGTTTGTGCCCCGATAACCTCTCTCTGGTCTTCCCACCGGAGTTGTCAGCTACTGTTCTTCACTGCATAACCGTTCGGGGCATGATCGCTCTTTTTATTTTACCCTTACACGCTTGGCGCCTTTGCCGCTTGTTCACTCAGGAATATTGCGTATTGCATTGTACCTTTCTCAGTACGCAAACGGCAGCTTTCAGTTACCTCCGGGACTGCACCCGTAACCCTACTCAAGTCTGCTTCTGCTGTCACCAGTTCCGAGTCTTTCGGGATGTGTTGTTGCGGAGTGTCGCTTCTCCTGTTTGTTATGGTCAAACTCCATTTAGTAGCGGTAATCCCATCAAAAGGTAGGCTCGCTGGCCGTTACCGCTTAATCTCCGCAGTACTGGGAGCCTAAATATCCACGGCTGTTGGAGTTGTAGCAGTCTGACCATTCGGCTTTGAAAGTGACTCTTTCTGCTTTGACCGGAGTGAACACCTTGTTATTTCTTTCTTCCTGTTGTCTTGCCAGCTCTTCCTGCATTGTAACATTCAGTTTTGCCAGTTTCCATGTTGATTTCAGAACTTCACCGAAGGTCTTGCCTTGTTTCTTGCCTACATACTTGTAAGTTCTGTGGGCATCTCTCATAATCTGTCGTAAATCGAATCTTTTCATTGTCTTACCTCTTTTTAGTTATTACTTTTATTTGGTTATCTCACTCAAACTTGCTTTCTTTGTTTATTGTTGTTGTTTGATGTTGCAAATATAAGTATTAATACTATTATTACTACTATTATTGCAATAAATAATACTTGTATTTAATATTTATTAATAATATGTTCGATTTAAAGAGATTCAGAAAGGAAAATGGGAGAATAACCCAAATGGCTATGGCTGAAATGTTCAACTGCACCCAAGGAAATATCTATGCAATAGAAGCATCTGGTAGGGATTTAACGGATGAACAACTGAACATTCTAAAGTCCAAGTTTGGGGATGAAGTGGTATCGAAATACATCATCAATTTAACCTTGGACAAAGACAATCCTAAAACCTTTAAAGAAGCGACACATGATTTCTTTAATAAAAGGGAAGAAGTTTGTTGGCAATTATTGAGTCTCAGCAACGTACCATCGAGAACCTTTCCAAAACCCTTGAAACCCTATCGAAGCGATGATTATGTCTCAGAGCGATGCCATAACCGATAATGATTTAGATTTCTTTCTCACCGTCATAAGCATGTTCTGTGAATATAACCACACCATGCACTATTCAGACCGTGTGTTCGCTGATATAACGGACAACCCCGGCAGAACGAAACGGATTATCCTAAAACTGGCAGAGGAAGGATATATCAAGGCTGTACCCCGTACGAATTTGCCATACAGGTTTACTATTGATATGACACCCAAAGGGACGGAATTTCAAAAGGAAGGCGGATATGCCTGCAAAAAGCGGAAAGACCGCAACAAGGATATCCGCACTTCCATCAAAAGGTTCATTCGTGATTTGACCGCTGCTCTATTGGGTGCGCTTGCCAATCACCTATTCGGCTTAATCGAATAGTAAAATCCCTATGATTGCACTAAGTAACAGTTCTATTATCTGCAACGATGTGCGTATAGTCTGGTACTGATCTTCATCCATATCTATTCCAGTTTTTAAAGTTAATACTATATATTTTGCAACATCAATAAATCAAAGAACACAGAGTTTACCTCTTTTTAGTTAGTCAATATTTTTGCACTTCCGAACTATTTTTCGTTCCTTTGTGCTGTTGTTTATTGTTTGATGTTGCAAAGATAGATTTAATATCTAATTTATCAAACAATAAATCTAATTATATTTAGATATTAATTCTAATTAACTCGAATATATGAAAGGTCTAAAGGAGCGGTTGTTATACTTTATTGAGTATAAAGGTTTACCAGTACAGATGTTTGAAAAGATAGTTGGACTAAGTAATGCAGCAGTTTCGAAGATGGGTGATAATACAAGACGTTCAACGATAGATAAAATATCTAAATCGTTCCCGGAATTAGATGTGAATTGGCTTTTAACAGGTCAAGGAGAAATGTTGTCTTATGGTCAAGATGCAGAATCTATTTCAAATAAAGTACAAGAGCCTACATCCCATTATGGTAGGAAAGAACTAAATGAAGGAAATGGTTTCACCACATATCTACTTCCTATGTCAGCCATGGGAGGAACGCTCTCTGGTTTTGCAGCTCCAGGCGCAATGCTACAGAACTGCGAAGCCATAATTTCTCCCATTGAAGATGTAGACTTTGCCATTACAGTATATGGAGATAGTATGGCACCTGAATACCCCTCAGGTTCCCGTATTTTGATAAAGAAGATAAACCCCAATATCTTTATAGACTGGGGTAAAACATACGTTTTGGACACTGCAAATGGGGTTATAGTAAAGGAACTTCGTGAGTGCAAGGGTAAGGATGGGTATGTGAAATGCCATTCGGTTAACCCGGACCCGAAATTCTCGGACTTTGACGTTCCTTTGTCAGAGGTGTACGGCGTGTATCGAGTACTTATGTGTATGTCGGCAAAATAAGAAAAATATGCTCAACTGGAAAAATCTGAACGGAAAGAAATATCTTCATTTTGTTCCGGATGAAGAATGCACATGTATATATGTAGATGTTCCTATATGCGCTATCTTATATGAAGGATATAAGACATGCTTGATTAGTTCAGGAGACTTCATCATTTTAAAGCCGATTGGTCAAAATCTTTTTTCAACTAAAGTCTGAATATTCAGGCGTCTTGACTTATATGGCTAAAGAATGGGAGATGCATGGAGTGCTATTTTCTGATACTGAATCTGATTTATTGTATATTGATACGTCTGAATCTAGTATTATGGAGTATAAAAATGGATTGATGAGTTGGAAACAGGAGAGCAATAAATAAAATAAA
>ENA-OQJH01000161-OQJH01000161.1-human-gut-metagenome-genome-assembly--contig:-NODE-161-length-39740-cov-3.546462_pt1 | contig 39740 bp, 65 predicted proteins | sample MGYA00242597_ERZ504763 | MGnify/ENA primary metagenome ERZ504763 (study PRJEB26092, sample SAMD00036359) | human gut metagenome | host: Homo sapiens | study: EMG produced TPA metagenomics assembly of... | reverse complement strand
AAAAATTCTGGGAAATTATGAGGTAAGTAGCATCAAACGGACATGTAGAGATCTGCCGAGAAAGCAGATGGATTGATATAGAGAAGATTTTGAACCAAAATATATTACGATTCGCGGAAAGGGAGATATTTTAGCAAAGCTGCGCAAGGAAGCAAAAAAAGCAGATAAAGTTTATCTCGCAACTGACCCCGACCGCGAGGGAGAGGCGATTTCATGGCATCTGAGCCAGGCACTGAAATTAGACGATAAAAATGCACAGAGAATCACTTTTAATGAGATTACACAGAATGCAGTGAAAGCATCCTTAAAAGAACCCCGTAAGATTGATATGAATCTTGTGGATGCACAGCAGACCAGAAGAATCCTGGATCGTCTGGTAGGATATGAGATCAGTCCGTTACTGTGGGCAAAAGTAAAAAGAGGACTTAGCGCCGGGCGTGTCCAGTCTGTTGCACTTCGCATTATCTGTGACCGTGAGGATGAAATTAACGCATTTATCCCGGAAGAATACTGGACACTGGATGCAGAATTATCTGTAAAGGAGAGAGAAAGACACTGCTCGCAAAATTTTATGGAGATGAGAACGGAAAACTTACGATTTCCAGTAAAGAGCAGGCAGACCGCATCATGGCAGAGATGCAGAAAGAGGAGTTTCATGTTTTAGAAGTAAAAAAAGGAGAACGTGTGAAAAAGGCCCCATTGCCATTTACAACCAGTACGCTGCAGCAGGAAGCATCTAAGGCACTTAATTTCCCGATTTCAAAGACTATGCGGATTGCACAGCAGTTATACGAAGGTGTTGATGTCAAAGGACAGGGAACAGTTGGTCTTATCACTTACTTAAGAACGGATTCTGTTCGTATTTCGGAAGAGGCAGATGCACAGGCGCGGGAATATATTGCCGGAAATTATGGTGAAAACTATATCGCAGGCGAAAAAACGACGAAAAAGAACGGTGCCAAAATACAGGATGCACATGAGGCAATCCGCCCATCTGATATTAACCGTACTCCGGTCATGGTAAAAGAGTCATTGTCGCGTGATCAGTTCCGCCTTTACCAGTTGATCTGGAAACGTTTTACGGCAAGCAGAATGGCGCAGGCGGTTTACGAGACAACGAACGTAAAGATCGGAGCAGGAGAATACCGGTTTACAGTGTCTGCATCGAAAATCGCATTTGACGGATTTATGTCGGTGTATACAAGTGATGACGATGAAAAAGCAGAGAATAATGTTCTGGTAGGTTCTATTGATGAGAATACAGTGCTTAATTTAAAAGAGTTTGATGAAAAACAGCATTTTACACAGCCGCCGGCACATTATACAGAGGCATCTCTGGTAAAAACATTGGAGGAACTGGGAATTGGACGTCCTAGTACCTATTCTCCTACCATCACAACATTGCTCGGCAGACGTTATATTGTCAAGGAAGCGAAAAAATTTATATGTGACAGAACTTGGAGAAGTGGTAAATCAGATTATGAAAGAATCATTTCCAAGTATTGTAGATGAACATTTTACTGCAAATATGGAATCGCTGCTGGATGGAGTTGAGGAAGGCAATGTAAACTGGAAAACAGTGGTGCGTAATTTCTATCCGGATCTGGATGAGGCGGTAAAAGCGGCACAGAAAGATCTGGAAAAAGTAAAAATAGAAGATGAAGTGACAGATGTTATCTGTGATGTCTGTGGCAGGAACATGGTAGTAAAATATGGCCGCATGGTAAATTCCTTGCGTGCCCGGGATTTCCGGAATGCCGGAATACAAAACCTTATCTTGAAAAAATCGGGGTTACATGTCCGAAATGCGGCAAGGAGGTTGTACTCCGCAAAACGAAAAAAGGCAGAAAATATTTCGGGTGTGAGGATAATCCAGAATGCGATTTTATGAGCTGGTCAAGGCCTGTTGCAGAGAAATGTCCAAAATGTGGCGGTTATATGGTGATTAAAGGAAACAAAATTGTATGTGCAGATGAACAATGCGGTTATGTGACAGATCGTAAAAATGTTGAAAAAGATTCCGAATAATGAAATAATTTTATGGAAAATATATTAGAATATTGAATTTTCAGAATTAACGTGATAAAATATAAGATATCATGAAAGACATATATGTAGTCAGGAGGCACGTATTATGAGTGTTCAGTTGTTAGATAAAACAAGAAAAATCAATAAATTGCTTCACAATAATAATTCTTCCAAAGTGGTATTTAATGATATATGTGATGTATTAAAAGAAATACTGGAATCAAATATCCTGGTCATCAGTAAAAAAGGAAAAGTACTTGGAACAGGAGTACTTCAGGGTGTGGAAGAGATCAATGAATTGATTGTGGACGAGGTAGGAGGTTTTATCGACCGCTTTTAAATGAACGTTTGCTTGGAATCCTGTCCACAAAAGAAAATGTGAATCTTGAAACACTTGGATTTGTGGATGATGTAAAAAAATATACAGCAATCATCACACCGATTGATATTGCGGGAGAACGACTGGGAACATTATTTGTATATCGCGAGAACCGTCAATATGATATAGATGACATTATACTGAGTGAATATGGAACAACGGTGGTCGGACTTGAAATGATGCGTTCTGTAAATGAAGAAAATGCAGAAGAGACAAGAAAAGTACAGATTGTAAAATCTGCGATCAGTACATTGTCTTTTTCAGAATTAGAGGCAATCACACATATTTTTGATGAGATGGATGGCAAGGAAGGGATCCTTGTTGCGAGCAAGATTGCAGACCGTGTTGGGATTACAAGATCTGTAATCGTAAATGCACTACGGAAATTTGAAAGTGCAGGTGTGATCGAATCAAGATCTTCAGGAATGAAAGGAACATACATCAAAGTATTAAATGATGTTGTGTTTGATGAACTGGACAAAATAAAGAAAGAGAATCATAAGAATAGTTAAAACAAAAAGGAATTTGTTATGTTATTTGTTAAACATAGCGGATTCCTTTTTGAGTCGTACACCTGAAAGTGGAAAGAATACAGATGAATGCCATTCGTTGTATGAAACCTGCTGTTTCGCATCCCTAAATTTGAAAAATCGAATGATAAGATAAAAATCTTCTTGAAAAATTTTCATTTTCGGGGATGTTTTTGCGGAAACGCTGGTGTTTCATCTGAAGAAGATGCGCGCAAAAACGCGGAAAATGTCGAAAAAGAGAGAAATATGAAAGATAAGGACAAATTGTAGTACACCAAATCATAAAATAATACAAAATACGGGAAAAAACTACGAAAAAAAATAAAAAACTCTTGTGTTTTTTGAGATATTTTATAATAAAATAGAATAATATAGAAAATAGTGCATGAAAGGAGCAACAGTATGTTTACAACAAATGTATTTGACTATACAAATATACTTGATAAAGCGGCTGATGCAAGCTGGATGCGTGAGAATGTGATAACCAATAATATTGCAAATATAGACACACCTGGATACAAGAGACAGGATGTTGACTTTGAGTCCGTATTGCAGAAAGCACTTGGCAAGACAAAATACAGCAGCCTTGATAAAAAGGTGAGGGAACTGAATCAGGATCTGGGGAAACTTACAACGACATCTTATACAGATGCGGCAAATTATTCTTATCGACTTGACCGCAATAATGTGGATGAAAACACAGAAAATGCGGAGCTGGCTTCTGAATCACTGAGATATCAGCTTTTGACAACGGCGATAACAAATAATTTTTCGAGAATGCAGACGGTTCTAAAGTAATAGAATACATACTTTTACGAACATTTGACTGCCACGGATAAAAGATTGAAAATAGAACAAAGGATGGAAAGTATATGGGATTATTTCAGGCATTTGATATCAGCGCAAGTGGAATGACAGCAGAACGCTTTCGTATGGACACGATCGCACAGAATATTGCAAATATAAATACAACGAGGACGGAAGACGGTACACCATATCGGAGAAAGATCGTTACATTTGCAGAAAAGACAGAAACACCTTTTTCACAGTATTATGAGACTGCAAGAGCGAGAGCGGTTGGAAATGGCGTGAAGGTGACATCTGTAAAAGAGGATGATGAGACAGAGATGCGTATGGTTTATGATCCGTCTCATCCGGATGCAGACGAAAATGGATATGTTACATACCCGAATGTGAATACGGTAACTGAAATGACAAACCTGATTGATGCAACAAGAGCATATGAAGCAAATACAACAGCATTTGACGCGACGAAAAGTATGGTGCAGGCTGCACTGAATATCAGTAAGTAAGGAAAGGAATGACGGTAAATGGATATTACTTCATTAACAGGGATCACATCAGATTATATTGAAAAGGTGGCGGAACAGAACAGACTTGTAAATACTTCGGATGACAGCTTTCAGTCGGTACTTGATTCGGCGATGAATGTATTGTCAGAAACGAGCGATTTACAGAATGATGCAGAAGCGGCCAGATAGAATTTGCCCTTGGAAAGGCAGATAATCCGCATGATATGCAGATTGCGGCAAAGAAAGCACTTACAGCACTTCAGTATACAACAGCGGTAAGGGATAAAATGCTGGATGCATATAAAGAAATCATGAATATGCAAATTTAATGAATGGAGTCAGATAACATGCCGGAACAGGTGCAAAATATATTAAATAAGATTACAGAATGGTGGAAAAAGTTTAATACAAAGCAGAAAGCGTTATTGATCAGCATTGTCGCAGTGATCATTGTTGCGCTGGCAATACTGGCAGCGGTTGTCAGTAAACCCAATATGGTTACACTGCACGAGTGTCAGACAACAGCAGAGGCAGGTACAGTGAAGGATCTTCTGGATGGCGAGAGCATTTCTTATCAGATGTCTCAGGATGGACTGATCTTTTATGTAGATGCAAAAGATGAGGCGGCTGCTTCGATTCTGCTCGGAAAAAATGATATACCGAGTCAGGGCGCATCCATTGATAATGTTTTGATGGTGGATTCAGTTCGACAGAGGCAGACAAGACAAAGAAATACAAAGTTTATCTGCAGAAATATTTTGCTGAACAGTTGGAAACCCTGTCAAATGTTGAAAGTGCTTCTGTAACACTCGATATTCCAAATGATGATGGAACAATTCTTGCAAAAGATCAGGATTCCTATGCAGCAGTGATTCTTACTTTAAACGGAGATATGGATGAGGATCAGGCAGCAGGTCTTGCAAAATACATAGCAACACAGCTTGGAAATAAAAATACAGATAATATTCAGATTTTAGATTCTAATTCGAATGTCTTATTCTCTGGAGACTCTTCTGATACCAATGTGGGAACTGCAAACAGCCAGCTCTCTGTAAATACAAAAGCAGAAAACCTGGTAAAGAGTAAAGTGAAAGATGTTATGGTGGGTTCTTCTTTGTTTGACCATGTGGAAGTGGCACCGGAACTTGTGATGGATTTCGATACGTCAGAAGAAGCAACGCATGAATATTATGCACCGGACGGACAGACGAATGGTATGGTTGGCAGTAAGAGTGAATACGAATCAGAATCAGAAGGTGGTGCAGCTGCAACACCTGGAACAGATTCGAATGATGATACGTCTTATGTGATTGAAGATAACAATTACACACACAGTACTGTTACAGATACAACCACAAACTACCAGAACAATGAAAAGGTAACGAAAAAGTCATCAAATGGCGGAACTGTTAATTATGCAGACTCTTCCGTTTCTCTGGTAGCAACGAAATACCGCATTTACGATGAAGATACATTGCGTGCATCCGGAGCACTCGATAACATGACATTTGATGAGTATGTTGCAGCAAACAGTGATCCGACACCGATTACGGTTGATCAGGAATATATCACGATGATTTCAAATGCAACAGGAATCCCAACAGACAAGATTACCATCATTGCACAGGAAGAACCGGTTTTCCAGTATTCTTCCGGTGGAAGAAGTGCTTCTGATTATTTGCAGATCGTACTTGTAGTATTGATCCTTCTTCTTTTAGGCTATGTGGTGTTCCGCAGTACCAGAAAAGAGAAAGTGGCAGAGATCGAACCGGAGCTTTCTGTTGAAAGCCTGCTTGAGTCAACAAAAGAAAGCCAGGAAGAAATGCAGGATATTGGATATAATGAGAAGTCTGAGACACGTATCCTGATTGAAAAATTTGTGGAAGACAATCCAGAAGCGGCAGCATCATTATTGCGCAACTGGCTGAACGAGGAGTGGGAATAAGGTATGGCAACGAACACACAAGATTATACTGGAATACAAAAGGCAGCAATCCTTTTGATTGCTTTGGGACCGGAGCGGTCTGCAGATATCTTTAAGCATTTAAAAGAAGATGAAATTGAAGAACTGACACTTGAGATCGCGAACACCAGAAGTGTTTCACCACAGGTTAAGGAAGATGTTTTAAATGAATTTTATCAGATCTGTTTGGCACAGCAGTATATTGCAGAAGGCGGTATTGGATATGCAAAAGAGCTGCTGGATAAGGCTCTTGGTGAGGACAGGGCAAAGGAAGTTATCACAAAACTTACAGCGTCCCTGCAGGTACGTCCATTTGAATTTGTTCGAAAAACAGATCCAAGCCAGTTATTGAACTTTATTCAGGATGAACATCCACAGACAATCGCAATGATCTTGTCGTATCTGACATCAGCCCAGGCTGCACTTGTGATTGGAGCACTTCCGCCGGAAAAACAGGCAGATGTTGCAAAACGTATTGCAATGATGGATCGTACATCTCCGGATGTGATCAAAGAGGTAGAGCGTGTGTTAGAAAAGAAACTTTCTTCCCTTGTCAACCAGGATTACACCATTGTTGGCGGTGTGGATGCCATCGTAAACATTTTAAATACGGTAGACCGTACGACAGAAAAACATATTATGGAGTCTTTGGAGATCGAAGAACCGGAACTGGCAGACGAGATCCGCAAGAAGATGTTTGTATTCGAGGATATTTTGCTGCTTGATGACCGTGCAATCCAGAGAGTGCTTCGTGATGTCGATAATGCTGACCTTGGAGTTGCCTTAAAGGCTGCAAACGAAGAAGTACAGAACGTTATCTTTAAGAATCTTTCAAAACGACTGGCTGCAATGATCAAAGAGGATATGGAGTTTATGGGACCTGTCCGTATGAAAGATGTTGAGGAGGCTCAGCAGAAAGTTGTCAGTGTCATTCGTAAATTAGAGGATTCTGGAGAGATTGTAATCTCCAGAGGCGGAGGTGACGAGATCGTTGTCTAATCTTTATAAACCGTGGTTCGTGCATACAGAGAGTCAGAATACAAGGGTGATCGATTCAAATGATCATATACAGGAGTTCCTGAAACAACAGATGGTAAAACAAGACCGGCCTGTAGGACGGATGGATTTGCGGAGGGGATTATTACTGACAAAACAGAGAATGTAATCCCTGTAGAAGAACCGGAACAGGATATGATTGCTGTGAATGAAAAAGCGGAGCAGATACTTCGCAGGCAAGAGCACAGGCAGATGTGCTGATTGATGATGCAAGACAGGAAGCGGAAGCTATCCGTGATGAAGCAAAAAACAGGGTTATCTGGAAGGACAGAATACATTAGAACAGGAGTATAACCAGAAAAAACAGCAGTTAGAACAGGAACAACAGCAGAAAAAAATACAGTTGCAGAATTCTTATCAGGAAAAACAAAAAAACATGGAAAAAGAACTGGTAGATGTGATATTAAATGTTTTTAATAAGGTTTTTCATATCCAGTTTGATGATAAGAAAGAAATCCTGCTTCATCTGATCGATAATGCTATCGCAAATATCGAAGATGAAAAGCATTTCCGGATTAAGGTTGCAGGAGACAATGTGTCATTTTTAGAAAAGCATAAAGATGAAATATTAGATTATGTCGGACATGACATAGAACTTGAAATTGTTCCTGATTATACACTGAATGAAAATGCGTGCACCATAGAGACTGACGCAGGAATATTTGACTGTGGTGTAGACGTACAGCTTGATAATCTGATGAAGGATATCAAAGCATTATGCTCATAGAGGTGAGGCGGCAGAATGGGTACATTTGATAAATATCTTCAGCTTGCCGATAAGACGTATTTTAACCGTTTAGGCAAGGTGACAAAGATTGTCGGTCTTACAATTGAATCTGTAGGACCAAATGCAAAACTGAATGATCTGTGCCGTATCATTATCGATCGGGAACAAAATATTTCAACGATGGCTGAAGTCGTCGGTTTCCGTGATAAACATTTACTCCTGATGCCGTTTGAAAGCGTAGAAGGAATTGGTGTTGGATGTATTGTAGAAAATACAGGACATCCTCTGACGGTAAAAGTTGGAGAAGAACTGTTAGGTCATACATTAGATGGAATAGGACGGCCAACCGATGTGGAAGAATTATTACTTCCGTATGATTATCCGGTTGAAGCATTGCCGCCGGATCCGATGGCAAGAAAAATTATTGATGAAGTACTACCTTTGGGTGTGAAAGCAGTAGATGGTCTGATTACAGTAGGAAAAGGACAGAGAATCGGTATTTTCGCCGGATCCGGTGTTGGAAAAAGTACATTACTTGGTATGTTTGCGAGAAATACAAAAGCGGATATCAACGTGATTGCATTGATTGGCGAGCGTGGAAGAGAAGTAAGAGAGTTTGTGGAACGCGATCTTGGTGAAGAAGGCATGAAACGCTCCGTGGTTATTGTTGCGACATCCGATAAACCTGCATTGATAAGAAATAAAGCTGCAAAAACAGCAACAGCTATTGCTGAATACTTTAGAGATCAGGGGAAAGATGTGTTGCTGATGATGGATTCACTGACACGATTTTCTATGGCACAGCGGGAGATTGGGTTGCATCCGGAGAGCCACCGGTAACAAGAGGATATCCACCAAGTGTGTATTCAGAAATGCCTAAACTTCTGGAACGTGCAGGAACTTCGGATAAGGGATCTATTACCGGACTTTACACCGTGCTTGTAGATGGTGATGATATGAATGAACCAATCACAGATACGGCGAGAAGTATTCTGGATGGACATATTATGTTATCCAGAAAATTAGGACAAAAGAATCATTATCCTGCAATTGATGTATTACAGAGTATTTCCCGTGTTATGAGTTCGATTGCTACAAGTGAGCATAAAGAGCTTGCCGGAAAATTAAGAAATGTTATGGCTACTTATAATGAGGCAGAAGACCTGATTAATATCGGGGCATATAAAAATGGAACCAATCGTGAAATTGATTATGCAATTCAAAAAATTCAAGCGGTAAATGAGTTCCTGATGCAAAAGACCGATGAAAAATTTGAATTCAACGAAGAGATTGACCTGCTGCGAAAACTGTTTGAAAACTAAGAAAGGTTTCTGGTATGGCAAAGTTCAGATACAGAATGCAGAACATTCTTGATATCAAAGAAAAAATGGAAAATCAGGCAAAGACAGCCTATGGTATGGCGAATGCAAAACTTGCGGCAGAACAGCAGAAACTTCAGGATATCCTGATCCGGAGAGCCGGTTATGAATCAAAAGCAAGAGAATTGGTGAGTGGCAGTATTAATGTTTTGGAAATTCGTGAATGCAGGAAGGCGATTGACGTCTTAAAAAGCAAACAGCGCAGCCAGATGATGAATGTACATGCTGCAGAACGTGATGTTGAATTGGCGAGAAAACAGTTGAATGAAGCAATGGTTGAACGCAAGACACATGAAAAACTGAAAGAAAAAGCTTTTGAGGAGTTTAAACAGGAACTTTTACATGAAGAGTCAAAAGAAATAGATGAGCTTGTCAGTTATACCTATCACGATAATGGACAGCGTAGTTAGGCAGTTTGAGCGGACAGGAGGAAAATATGGCAGAAGAAAAAGAAGAAGTTGTAGATAAAAAAGCTGAAGAAAAACAAAGAAAAAAAGAAGAGGCAAAGCAGAAGAAAGCACAGCATGCAGCAGAGAGCGATGAACTTGAAGAAGAAAGCGGCGGCAGCAAAGTTGCGGTATTTTTTGTTTCCCTTCTGATCATAGTTGTATGGTTTGCAATTATTGCCCTTCTGATTAAATGGGATGTTGGAGGATTTGGATCAGGCGTGCTTGCACCGATCCTGAAAGATGTCCCTTATGTAAATAAGATTTTACCGGATGATGCGGTGGAACAGGTTTCAACAGAGGACAGTGCTTATGCGTATGATACGATGGCAGATGCGGTTGAGCGCATTAAAGAACTTGAAAAAGAACTGGCAGATGCACAGAATGCATCGTCTGCAAATGCGGATTATATCAGCCAGTTAGAAGCTCAATCACAGGAATTACAGCAATATAAGGAAAACGAGGCAGAATTTGAAAAGGAAAAGCAGAGCTTCTATGAGGATGTTGTCTTTTCTGATGTAGCCCCGGATATTGAGGAATATAAGAAATATTACGAAAGCATCGATCCTGCAAATGCAGAAGTACTGTATAAGCAGGTAGTGGCACAGACGGCAGAGGATGAGCAGCTTGATGATTACATCAAAACATATTCATCCATGAAGCCAAAAGAGGCAGCAGCAATTTTTGATACCATGACAGACAACCTGAAACTGGTTGCACAGATTTTAGATGGTATGGATGCAGATTCAAGAGCTGCTATTCTTGGTAAAATGACTTCTGATACCGCTGCAAAGGTAACAGAGATCATGAAACCTTCAGAATAGATCATTAAGCGGCAGTACATGCAGCGAAAGGGAAAGGAGGAAGAAACATGGGAAGCACGCGCGTTTCAGAAGTGGCTGGAATTATGTCCATAGGACAGGGCGGCCAGACACTGACCGGAACAAAAGAAGGCGATCTGAAAGTTCAGTTTGCAGAAGTGATGAGCCAGATGACAACCCAGGTTGGAGGCGGTTACAATTATGGTGGACAGAACAGCAGACAGGATGTGGCAGCTGTAACCGGAAACAGTAGTGTGGCAGATGATTATGAACGTTATCAGAATGCTGCGGGCAGTATAAAAGATAATTCAGCAGGCAAAACGGACATTCAATCAGAAAATGCGGATGAAAAGTTAGCTGCATTTGATGAGGATGTGAGACAGGTTTTGAAAGATAAACTTGGTGTGACAGATGAAGAAATCGCAGATGCCATGCAGAAGTTAGGACTTACTGTTGCAGATCTGATACAGCCGAATCAGCTTGCGCAGCTTACAGCTGAACTCACAGGATGTGAAAATGTTGGAGAACTGCTGTGCAACAGTTCATTTATGGAAATTGTAAATGAAATTGGAGAGTTGTCACAGAACCTGTTAGATGAACTTGGAATGACACCGCAGATGTTTACTGAGATGGCTGCTGCAACAGACACAAATGTGAATGCAGAGCAGTTACCGGCGGATATTCAGGTGCCGGAAAATGACAACGCAGTACAGACGGCAGCAGATGCTGTGCCGGAGCAGATGATTTCAGATGCAAAAGATGATAAAACAGTACAGACAGTTTTAAATGCAGATGAAGTGGAAACACAGAAGCCGGAGGACAACATTGTTCTGCAGAAAGAAGTCGCAGATAATGTGAAGGATACCGATGACGTGAATGATGGTCTGATGCCGGAGAAAACAGAAGAACCGGATGTAAAGACAGAGTCAGATAAGGGACAGCAGACAGGCAGTAAAAATGAATCTGGGAATGCATCGGGTCAGACAGCATTTGTGAATCAGGAACATGTGGCAGATCCGGCAGCAGTAAAAACACCGGAAAATGTGCCGGAATTTTCAAGACAGCTTGACACTTTAGATCTGATCCGTCAGGTAACAGAATTTACAAAAATCACTGTCCGTGAAGCACAGACGACGATGGAGATGCAGTTGAACCGGAACACCTTGGCAAGATTTATATCGAAGTAACGACCAAGGAAGGAAATGTATCTGCTCATATTATGACACAGAACGAACTGGTAAAAGAAGCGTTAGAAGCGCAGATGGCAGAACTCAAACAGAGTATGAACCAGGCAGGTGTGAAGGTGGATGCCGTAGAAGTTACGGTTGGAAGCCATGAGTTGAAAAAACTTAGAGCAGAATGCAAAACAGGAAGAGAGACAGGCAGAGGAGCAGGAAAAAGCTTCGCCAAAGACTAGAAGAATCAACTTAGATGAGTTAGATGAACTCTCCGGAGTCATGAGTGAGGAAGAAGCCTTGTGGCGCAGATTATGGCAGATCACGGTAATTCCGTAGATTATACTGCTTAAAACAAAAGAAAGGAGAAAAAAATGGCATTAATTCAGCCCGTTGTAGACGGAAAAATACCAAAGGATACCAGTACTACAAGCAAATCGGATACCAGCAATGACCTTGGCTATGACCAGTTCTTACAGCTGTTATGTGCAGAGATGCAGTATCAGGATCCGTTAGAGCCTACCAGCAATACGGAGTATGTTGCACAGCTTGCTACATTTTCACAGATGGAAGCAACACTTGGTATGCAGAGTACAATCGAGAGCAGCAATGCAAATGCACTTGTTGGAAAATATGTTATTATCAAGACAACATCTTCGACTGGAGAAACAACAGCAACAGAGGGATTTGTTGATTATGTACAGAAAGAAAACGGTGAGCAGAAGATCTGTGTAAATGGGGTGTTATATTCACTTTCTGATGTATATCAGGTTGCAGATACCGAATACATGGAGGCAGAGACACTTGCTAAGACGTTTGCAGCAGCGGTTGCTAAATTGCCATCCGCAGCACAGCTTACATTAAGTGACAAGGATGATGTCAAGAATTTAAAGACATATTACGATAATCTGAATTCTTATCAGCAGTCAAAGATCGATACAGATACTTTGAAAAAATATCAGGAACTGCTTGCACAGATGGAAAAACTTGCAGGAAAAGACTGGTATAAAAGTACTTCATCATCGACAGGTACAACAACAGATACGACAACAGGAACAGATACAAAAACGGATACAGACACAACGACAGGTACAGATAAAACCTGATATCTGACAGAAGGGAAATGCGATTATGAATAAGATCAGTAACCAGTTTGCTTCCATTGAGCAGGTAACTGACCAGTATCTGACTCGGAAAAGCACGGATGCGGTAACTTCGAGTGGTGTCTCCTTTGAAGATATTTTAAAGCAGAAGCAGGATGCAAAAGCAGGTGGGACACTTAAATTTTCCAAGCATGCCACGATGCGCCTGATGGATCGTAATATCAATTTGTCCAAAGAGCAGAATGAACGACTTGAGACAGGCGTTTTTAAGGCTGGTGAAAAGGGAATCAGAGAATCGTTAGTAATTGTTGATTCACTCGCTTTTATCGTAAATGTTCCGAACAGGACAGTCGTTACAGCAATGGACCGGACAGAGTCCGATGATAATATTTATACCAATATTGATGGTGCTGTGATCATGTAGCCGGACCGAAATGGAGGCTAGATTCCCGGAATGACAGAAGGGAAGGCAGCACAAAAGAACTAGGAGGTCAATTTCAACTATGATGAGATCAATGTACTCTGCTGTGTCAGGTCTTAAGACACATCAGACAAAAATGGACGTTATTGGTAACAATATCGCCAACGTAAACACAGTAGCTTTTAAATCATCCTCAGTCGTATTTCAGGATGTTTTATATCAGATGACAAGCAATGCATCCGGTGCGAACGCAGCAACAGGTACCGGTGGTGTGAATGCAAAACAGATCGGTCTTGGTGTTACGACCGGTGCAACAAACTTAAGCATCACAACTTCCGGTGCGGCTGAAACAACCGGACGTGCATTCGATATCCGTTTATCAGACCAGTCTACGACAAACTTTTTGTAGTTAACAACGGTTCTGAGAACCTGTTACCAGAGCCGGTTCTTTCTATGTAGATGGTGCCGGTAACTTATGTATGACATCCACCGGTTATACAGTTATGGGATGGCAGGTAGATCCGACAACAGGAAATATCAAGAAGGATACCGTATCTGCACTTCGTGTCATGCAGACATCCAACCTGACATCTGCTCCGGAGGCAACCACACAGGCAAATGTTTCCGGTATTATTGATAAAAATGATAAGGATGTATTGTCAGACAACGGACTTGTCAAAACACTGACATTTTTTGATAATCTCGGTTATTCCTATACAGCACGTTTTGCAATGAAATCTACCGGAACAGATGGAAAATATACGGTGGAACTGGAAAAAATCTTAAACAGTGACGGAACAACGTTCTATGATCCGGAGACTAGTCAGGTTAAATTAGAGGATGTATTCGGAGCAAAGACAACCAATGCTACACTCGGTTCTTATAATCAGGTGCAGAGTGGTTATTACTATGATTTTGCCAATGATAAATTTTATGTTGGAAGTGACACAACCGGTACAGAAATCTATTGGAATCAGGCAACAAATTCTTTTACGGATAGAAAAACTCCAGCAACTACACACAGCCTGAAACAGGTATATGGAATTTCGAATGCAATGGTTGCCAAGATTACAGGTAATAAGGCAAATGCTACAGTCACAAAAGGAACACTGACGATTACCGGAGATGTAACGGATTATGCAATCGACTTCAGCACAAAAGATGGTACATTTACAGGAGTCGGTGCAAGAACGTCAAACAATAAGACAAACACGGTTACACTTAATATGAGTAAACTTGGAAACAATCCAACACAGTTTGACGATATCACCATTGATTTCTCCGGTCTGAAAGATGCAGACAACGGTGGTAAATCCACAGCGGTTATGTCTACAGGATCTATAGATGATGGTGTGACAGGAAAAGGAAAGAAATTAGGTGCCATGATCGGTATTTCCATCGATAACAATGGTCTTATCACAGGTACCTATGATAATGGTAATACAGAGACACTTGGACAGATCGCTGTTGCACAGTTTGCAAATGCATCCGGTCTTGAAAAGGTTGGAGAGAACTGTTACCGTACAACCTTAAACTCAGGTGAATTTGATGGAATTGGTGTTGAGATTTCTGCGGACGGAAGTTCCATGACATCCGGAGAACTTGAAATGTCTAACGTAGACTTGTCCACGGAGTTCACACAGATGATCATCACACAGCGTGGTTTCCAGGCAAACTCCCGTATCATCACAACATCAGATACCCTCTTAGAGGAACTGGTTAATCTGAAACGTTAATGTAAAGTAAGAAAAAGATAATATTTGCGTAAAACCTGTCTTAAAATGTTGAAACAGGTTTTACACAATCAGTTACATATGTTATACTGAACATTGTGACCGGTTTTTGAAAAATCGGTCACAATAAAAACTGTTGATTAATAATGGAGGAATGATTACTTTATGATCGAAGTGACACGATTGAATGGAACAACAGTATTAATCAATTCGGATCTGATTGAAACGGTGGAGGAGACCCCGGATACAGTTATTTCTCTTACAACAGGTAAAAAGTTTATTGTAAAAGAAAGTAGACAAGAGGTCAAAAATTTAGTAAAATCATACAAAAGGGATATTTTTACAAATGGCCTTTTAAGAGAAGAATAAGTCCCACGGATGGGATTTTATAATCTGAAAAATCAAGGATGGTAGGTGGAAAAAGTGGATATAGCATCAATAGTAGGTATGTTATTAGGCGTTGTAATGTTTGTGTTTGGTGTACTTTCCAACGGAGGTGTTGCAAGTTTACACTCCATGTGGGATACGGCATCATTCATTATTACAATAGGAGGTTCCATTGCAGGTACGCTCGCATCTTTTAAATTGGCAGATTTTATCAATGGTATAAAGTCAATAAAGCTGATTTTTAAGGATGAGGTTCAGGATCCGGCAGTTGTCATCAACCAGATTATCTCACTGTCGAATACTGCGAGAAAAGAAGGACTTCTGGCATTGGAAGAAGCAGCAAACGGGATTGAAGATGATTTTCTGAAAAAAGGAATTATGCTTGTTGTAGATGGTACAGATCCGGAACTGGTAAGAGGAATCATGGAGACTGACTTAGCCTGCGTTGAGAGCAGACATAAAGCTAAAATTGCTGTCTGGGAGAAATGGGCTGAATTAGGTCCTGCCTGGGGTATGATCGGTACACTGATTGGATTGATCCTCATGTTGAAGAACATGGAAGATGCATCCACAATCGGACCGGCGATGGCAACGGCGCTTGTTACAACATTGTATGGTTCATTACTTGCAAACTGGTTATGTAACCCGATTGCAGGTAAGTTAAAACTGAATAATGATAATGAAATGATGATGAAGGAAATTTCCGTGGAAGGTATTCTGTCGATCCAGGCAGGAGAAAATCCACGTGTTATAGAAGAAAAACTGAAATCATTCCTTGCACCTTCGGCGCGTAATACAGCGCAGGAAAGCGAGGCTGGAGGTGAAGAATAGTGAAAAGAAAGCCTGATGAACCAAAAGGATCACCGGCATGGATGAATACATTTGCAGATCTGATGAACCTACTGTTATGTTTCTTTGTATTGTTATTCTCTATGTCAACGGTAGATGCAGAAAAGTTTGAAAAATGGTGGCTTCCTTTCAGAATACATTTAGTATTCTTCCCAATGGAGGATCTTCTATTGGAGATGGAACTCTGATATCATCCGGTGTGAGCCAGCTTGAAATGTTAGATTCTTATTATAAAGACAAAGCGAACTCTGAAACGGATCAGGAAACAGACGAAGAGAATGATGTAGTGGAAGAATATAAAGAACAGGCACTGGAAGAATCAGAAAAAATGTCTGAACAGCTGGAGGATGCCATTGCAAGATATGGAATCCAGGATCAGGTGGAAGTTGATTTCAATGCACAGTATGTCATGCTCAATATGAATGGAGCTCTTTTGTTTGACTCCGGGCATGCTGAAATCCGATCAGAGGCGTATCCGCTGATTGATAAGCTGGGTAAGCTGATCGAACCTTATCAGGATAATATCATAGAAGTAGAGGACACACGGATAACGTGCCGATTCATTCTGCAAAATATGAAGATAATGATGTGCTTTCATTTTACAGGGCACGGGCGGTTACAGATTATCTGAGAGATATTACAACAGTGGAGCCCGCACATTTGAAGGCATCTGGAAGAGGTGAGTATGTACCTGTTGCAGATAATACAACGCAGGAGGGAAGATCAAGAAACCGCCGCGTTATTATAAAAATATATAATTCTTATAGTTCAGATTTTAATTGAACAGGAAGGTAGCATTATGAAAAAGAATTTGATAACCGTAATTATTCTGGCACTGGTTTTAGCAAATCTTATTTTAACTGCAATTCTTGTGTTCACGATTATTCCGCAGACAAAAAAATCGAATCAGCTGATCGATCAGGTATGCTCTGCTATTAATCTGGAACTTCAGAGTGGAGAAAATACGCCGGCTACACCGGAGGTGCCGATCGAAGATGTTGAGACTTATGCGATCACCGATGGATTTACCGTGAACTTAAAACAGGGCGAAGATGGCAAACAGCACTATGCTGTATTTTCAGTCAGTTTATCTTTGAATACAAAGAGTGACGGATACAAAACCTATGGTGGATCCGAAGGACTTGCTGCAAAAGTGACGATCATTCAGAGCGAGATTAATACCATTGTAAATGGATATACATTGGATGAGTTTAATGCAAATGGCTATCAGAATGTAAAAGATGATATATTGAAAACATTACAGGATATGTTTGGAGGTTCAGACTTCATCGTTGGTGTAAACTTCTCAAGCGTTCAGACGGAATAGACCCAAATATTGTGTTAGGTGGTGAGAAAGAATGGGTGAAGTCTTATCTCAAAATGAGATAGATAGTTTGCTCAAAGCGTTAAGCAGTGGTGAACTTGATGTAGATGAAATGAAAGATGAAGATAAAAAACAGGTCAAAAATTATGATTTTGCCCGTCCTGCAAAGTTTTCAAAGGAACATCTGCGAACGCTGGAGATTATCTTTGAACATTACGGAAGACTCTTGTCAACCAATCTTCCTGTTTATTTACGGAAAAATGTTCAGGTTGAGGTGATGAACTCAGAAGCAGTTACATATTCAGAATTTTCAAATGCGTTATCGAATCCTGTATTACTTGGAATTGTAAATGCATCTCCATTGAATGGAAGCATTGTCATTGAGATGGCACAAAATCTTGGATATGTTGTAGTAGACAGAATGTTAGGTGGAAAGGGAGTGCCTCTGGATAAACCGAGGGATTTCTCGGAGATAGAATTGCTGATCATTGAGCGGATATTTAATGTGGCAGTAGATCTTTTAGTGGAGCCGTGGGAGAATGTATGTGAGTTAGAACCCCGGTTAGAGCGTATTGAGACGAATTCGCAGTTCGCACAGATTATATCGCCGACGGAGATGATAGCTCTGGTAACGCTCAATGTTAAGATTGGCGATGTGGAGGGATTACTGAATGTATGCCTTCCATATCTGACTTTAGAGAGTATTATGGACAAACTGAATACCAAATACTGGTATTCGAGTCTGCAGGAAAAAGATGAACAACAGTATACAGAAACGATCGAGGCACTTATTTCAAAAGCACCAATGCCGATCAAAGCTGTACTTGGTAACAGTTCCATTTCAGTAAATGATTTTTTGGGACTGCAGGTAGGAGATATTATCCGGCTGGATACGAAGGTTGATCAGGAACTGAGTGTCTTTGTTGGAAGTATAAAAAATTACTGCTCTGCCGGGAGAAACCGGTGATGACTATGCAGTAAGAATTACATCAGTGATTAGGGAGGAGCAGTAAGATGGATGGAACGATGTCACAGGAAGAAATCAATGCTTTACTGAACAATCCTTCAGGTACAGATGAAAATCCGGAAAATACATTGACAGAACAGGAAAAAGATGCGATCGGTGAGATCTCGAATATCAGTATGGGAACAGCGGCAACTACACTGTTTTCACTGGTAAACCGTAAGGTTGAGATTTCCACCCCAGTGGTTGCGTTTGCAAACTGGAGTGATATATGTGACGCATATGAAAAGCCATGTGTATTTATACGAATTGCGTATACCGTGGGATTAGATGGAAGCAATATCCTTGTGTTAAAGGAACATGATGTAAAAGTTATCACGGACCTGATGATGGGCGGTGATGGAACAAATACGGATGGAGAACTTGGAGAACTTCACCTGAGTGCAATCAGCGAGGCAATGAACCAGATGATGGGCTCGGCAGCAACATCATTGTCTTCCATGCTGGACAAGGTAATTGATATCAGCCCGCCAAGTGCAGATCTGATAGATTTGCAACAGACAATTGATGAGAGTCAGATTGATGAGTTCCTTGCAGGTGAATTTGTAAAAATTTCATTCCGGTTAGAGATTGGTGATCTTGTTGATAGTGAGATCATGCAGTTATATCCTGTTTCTTTTGCAAAAGAAATGTGTGCAAATGTAACAAGCAATATGGAAGAAGACAGTAATTCCACTGCAGGAATGAGTGAAAAAGAGAACACCAGAGTACACCGCAGCTCAGCCGACACCTGCACCGCAGCCACAACCTCAGATGCAGCACAGCAGCCAATGATGGGACAGCCGATGATGGGGCAGCCAATGATGGGTCAGCCGATGATGGGACAACCAATGATGGGTCAGGAGATGTCGCAGATGTATGGACAACAGCAGGTAAATGTACAGCCGGCACAATTCCAGGCATTTACTGGAGCAGTACCGGGGAATTTTCAACCGGAAAATATTGATTTGATTATGGATGTACCACTTGAAGTTACGGTAGAACTTGGAAGAACTTCCAAATCAATTAAAGAAATACTTGATTTTACACCGGGAACCATTATAGAATTAAACAGGATTGCCGGAGAACCGATTGATGTTCTGGTAAATGGTAAATTCGTAGCCAAAGGCGAGGTAGTAGTAATAGAAGAAAGCTATGGTATACGAATTACTGAAATTATAAAATAAAAAACAAAAAAGAAGAGTTAAAGATAGGAGAGAAAATTATGGCTAAGGTTATGATTTGTGATGATGCTGCATTTATGAGAATGATGATTAAGGACATTCTTACAAAGAATGGTTATGAGATTGCAGCGGAGGCTGAAATGGTGCTATTGCAGTGGAGAAATATCCTGAAGCAAAACCGGATCTGGTATTAATGGATATTACTATGCCGGATATGGATGGTATCCAGGCATTAAAGAAGATCAAAGAGATTGATGCAAATGCAAATGTTATCATGTGTTCTGCAATGGGACAGCAGGCTATGGTTATTGAAGCAATTCAGTCAGGAGCAAAGGATTTTATTGTGAAGCCATTCCAGGCTGAGCGTGTACTTGAGGCAGTAAAAAAGTAGTGGGTTAGTATGATTTTATTAAGCGCTTCTTTTCGAAGTCTGATGCAGCTGATTGGAGTACTGATCATATTTGTGTTTGTTTTGATTATTACCTACTTCACGACAAAGTGGTAGGTGGTTTTCAAAAAATACAAATGTCCAAAGGAAATCTTATGGTTCTCGAAACAATCCGGATTGCAAATGGTAAATTTTTACAGCTTGTTAAGGCAGGAGAACAGTATTTTGTAATCGCTGTGGGTAAGGATGAAGTAACAAAAATTGCGGAACTTACAGAAGATCAGTTATCAGTCCAGACATCGGATGATATGAAAAATTCACAGGAAAATTTTCAGGAGATATTTAGTAGACTGAAAGATCATTTTCCGAAAAAGCAGGATTGATGGAATTATGACAAAATTAAAAAAGACATATTGTATACTGTCATTAATATTTGCAATAGCAGTGTTTGTGGCAGTGTTGTTTGCCTCACAAAACAGAACGACTGTTTATGCAGCTTCCATGGATCCAGACAGCATTGATTCGCTGGATAATACAGCAGCGAATACCAGCACAGGTTCAGGTAGTGAGTCAGACAGCAAAGGTGGTCTGTCCATCTCGATAAATAATGATGAGGCGGGGGTTGCTTCAGAAGTACGTGCATTATTGTTACTGACAATTATTGCAGTGTCACCATCGCTTTTGATTATGCTTACATCGTATACCAGAATTGTAATTGTACTTCATTTTTTAAGAACGGCAATTGGAACACAGACGGCACCGCCAAACCAGATTTTGATTGGACTGGCATTGTTTTTGACATTTTTTATCATGTGGCCGACGTTTCAGCAGATCAATGAGAATGCAATCCAGCCACTGGATAATGGAGATATTACCATAGAAGAGGCATTAAAAGAAGCGGAAGTGCCGATTCGCCAGTTTATGTATGGACAGGTACAGCGAAAGGATGTCAAGCTTTTCGTGGATATGCTGGTGACAGTTATGATATTGACAGTGCTGCACTGGAAAAGGAATATGAGGAATCCGGGCAGAGTGCATATGATGCGATTCCGATGACAATTATGATTCCATCATTTATAATCGGAGAACTGAGACAGGCGTTCATTATGGGATTTGTTATATATATCCCGTTTATTGTAATTGATATGGTAGTTGCATCCGTGCTTATGTCGATGGGTATGATGATGCTTCCACCGACAACAATCTCTTTGCCGTTTAAAATATTACTGTTTATACTGGCGGATGGATGGAATCTTGTAATAGGAAGCGTAGTAAAGACGTTTTATTGATGATAACAGAATGTTCGAAGAATGTGCATTCTGTTATAGATACAGATTAAAATGTATATAGATAGCAAAGAGGTGAGAACAAAATGACAGAAGGACAGGTACTTGATGTAGCAAAAGAAGCAATTTATACGATTATAATCTGTTCGGCTCCAATGTTGATCATTTCACTGGTTGTTGGTTTGATTGTCAGTATTTTCCAGACGGTTACATCTATTCAGGAGCAGACGCTGACGTTTGTTCCTAAAATTATTGCAGTATTTGTCGGACTTATGATTTTTGGATCATGGATTTTGACAAATCTGACAGAATTCGTGACGACATTATGGTCGAATTTTAGTATGTATCTCGGTTAGGACGATCTATGTTAGAATATACGTTTTCATTGGCTAATTTTGAAATACTGATATTAATATTGGTTCGCATATCCTGTTTTGTCTATATTGCACCTTTTTTGGAACAAAAAATGCGCCCTCGCAGGCAAAGATAGGTTTTTCTTTTTTTTGTTGCACTTCTGGTGTATGGTTTTGTTGATAAGACAGCAATCGAGTATACAGGTTTGATTGGGTATGCGATAATAGTGTTAAAAGAAGGAATTACAGGGTTGCTGATAGGGTTTGCTGCAAACATTTGTAATTCCATTATTTTATTTGCGGGAAATATTATTGATATGGATATTGGATTATCCATGGTGACTGAATTTGACCCGACAATGAATACGCAGGTAACAATTACCGGAAACCTGTACAATTATTTTATACTTCTTCTTTTGATTGCAACAGATATGCATCATGTGATTTTACAGGCTGTGGTAGATTCTTTTACCGTAATCCCAATCAATGGTCAGATCTTTAACTGGGATTCACTTGCGGGTTCTATAACACAGTATATGACAGATCTGTTTGTAATAGGTTTCAGGATCTTTCTTCCAATATTTGCCTGTATGATGATTTTAAACTGTATTCTTGGTATTCTGGCAAAGGTTGCACCACAGATGAATATGTTTGCAGTTGGTATGCAGATGAAAATACTGGTTGGTTTTGGAGTTTTATTTCTTACAATTTCACTTTTGCCTGGAATCGCCAGTTTTATATTTACTGAAATGAAAAAGATGATGGTTTTATTTATAGAGGGAATGTACTAAGGTGGAATGGAAAGACAGATTACTATTTGCATATGACCTTCAGTGGTTCGCAAAGATGGACCCGGAGGGAAAAAACAAGAGCCGGCAACAGAAAGAAGTTAAGAGAAGCACGAGAGGATGGTAAGGTTGCAAAGAGTAAGGAACTTACCGCAGCATTTGATCTGATAGTATTGTTCCTCGTGTTGAAGGTTTTTATTTCGTTAATTGGCAATGGCTTTTTGGAAGTTTTTTATTATGTATATAAGCTGATGCCTGATTTTGTAAGTGTTAATGCGATGGAATCATCTACAAAGGAGATTACTTCGTTTTTACATAATGTGTATATAGAAATGTTCAAGATGGTTGCCCCGTTTTTTGTGTTTGGTGTTGCGGTGACAGCCCTTGTAAGTATCCTTCAGGTAGGGTGGAAAGTCACGGCTAAGCCGTTAAAACCTAAGGGGGATAAATTTAATCCGATCAATGGATTTAAACGTATTTTTTCAAAAGATTCATTATTTGAGCTGCTTAAATCTATTTTAAAAATAGGTTTGATCATATATGTTGCTTATACATCCATAAAGGGTGAGGCAAATGATATTTTTATTTTATATGACATACCGCTGAATCAGGCAGTTGTATTATGCGGGAATGTTATCATTAATGCAGGTTTTAAAATCAGCCTTGTTTATCTGGTGGTCGGAATTGCAGATTTTGTTTATCAGAAACATCGTTTCAATGAAGATATGAAGATGACCAAGCAGGAATTAAAGGATGAGTATAAAAATACTGAGGGAAATCCTGAGATCAAAGGAAGACAGAGACAACGTATGAGAGAAGCTTCTCAAAGGCGTATGATGCAGGATGTACCAAAGGCAGATGTGGTTATTACGAACCGACACACCTGGCAGTTGCAATCAAATATGATGCCGAGGTGTCAAGAGCTCCGATCGTTATTGCAAAAGGAGAAGATTATCTTGCACAGAAAATTCGTGAAAAAGCAAAGGAAAACCACATTGAAATTGTTGAAAATAAACCGTTGGCAAGAATGTTATATGCGAATGTAGATATAGGGCAGAAATACCGCCGGAATTGTATCAGGCAGTAGCGGAAATTCTTGCTATGGTATATAATATGAGAAACAGGGAGGAGAGGTCATGAAGAAAGCTGACATAGGTGTTGCACTGTATCTACTGGCTGCAGTCATCTTTTTTATAGTGCCAATCAGTTCCAATTTACTCGACGTTATGCTGGCACTGAACATTTCAATCGCATTGATTGTTCTTTTTAATACATTGTTTGTAAAAGAAGTACTGGATATGTCTTTTTTTCCGACTTTACTTTTGTTTACGACAATCTTTCGAATTTCCTTGAACGTGTCTTCAACACGACTGATCTTAACAACCGGTAATCCGGGTAATGTCGTACAGACATTTGGACAGTTCGTCGGTGGTGGAGATCTGATCGTTGGTGCCATCGTATTCATTATTCTGGTTATTATCCAGTTTGTTGTTATCAATAAAGGTTCCGAGCGTGTCGCTGAGGTAACGGCGAGATTTACCTTGATGCGATGCCTGGTAAGCAGATGGCGATTGATGCGGATTTAAATACCGGAGCGATCACGGAAAAACAGGCAAGGGAGCGGAGAAATAAGATTCAGGAAGAATCTGCGTTCTTTGGTTCCATGGATGGTGCTACCAAGTATGTAAAGGGAGATGCAGCAGCTGGTCTTATTATCACGTTTGTAAACCTTGCGGGTGGAACCATTATGGGTATACTGCGGGGCGGAATGACGTTTCAGGAGGCAATCGAACATTACGGTGTGCTAACGATTGGTGATGGACTTTCTTCCCAGATACCGTCCCTTCTGATTTCACTTGCAACCGGTATTCTTGTTACAAAAGCGTCGAAAGAAGCGGATTTTTCCAATATCCTTGTCAGTCAGTTATTTGGTATTCCCAAAGTACTTTATATTGTAGGTACTACGCTGGCGGTTTTAGGAATTGCAACACCGTTAAATACCTTATTGTTTCTTGCGTTTGGTGCAACTTTTATTATTGCAGGACGACAGGTCGACAAAAATATCGGTATTGAGAGTATAGAAGAAGAGGTCAATGCGGAGGAAACGGAAGCAGAAGAGGTACGAAAACCAGAGAATGTGGTGTCACTGCTTCAGGTTGATCCGATAGAACTTGAATTTGGATATGGTATCATTCCGTTAGCAGATGTAAATCAGGGAGGAGATCTTCTGGATCGTGTTGTTATGATACGAAGGCAGATTGCTCTTGAACTTGGTACTATAGTACCTATCATACGTTTGAGGGATAATATTCAATTAAATCCGAATCAGTATATCATTAAGATCAAAGGGGTGCAGGTGACAGAAGGAGAGATTCTTTTTGATCACTATATGGCAATGAATCCGGGATATGTGGAGGAAGAGATTACAGGTATCCCTACATTTGAACCGTCATTCCATCTCCCGGCGATCTGGATTACGGAAAGCCAGCGTGAACGTGCGGAGAGCCTTGGATATACGGTTGTTGATCCGCCATCAATTATTGCAACGCATTTGACAGAGGTAATCCGGTCACATATCGCAGAACTGCTTACCAGACAGGATGTGCAGAATCTTGTCAATAATCTGAAAGAGAGCAATCCGGTACTGGTGGACGAGCTGATTCCCAAGATGCTTGGACTTGGTGAGGTTCAGAAGGTGTTACAGAACCTGCTGGATGAGGGGATTTCTATCCGTGATCTCCTGACGATTTTTGAAACGCTTGCAGATCATGCAGCGACAACAAGAGATACAGATGTACTGACGGAGTACGTGCGCCAGAGTTTAAAGAGAGCCATTTCCAGCAAATATTTCCCGGCGAATGAGACAACCAGTGTTATTACACTTGATCCGAAGGTGGAACAGGAAATTATGGCTTCTGTGAAGCAGACAGAACAGGGGGCATATCTTACACTTGATCCGGAAACAACAAAGGCTATTATGAATTCTGTACAGAATGAAGTAACAAAGCTCGAAAACATGGGAAAAACACCAATTGTGATTACATCTCCAATTGTTCGAATGTACTTTAAAAAATTAACGGAAGATTATTTTAAGGATCTGATTGTAGTTTCCTACAATGAAATTGAGTCCAATGTAGAATTACAGTCAGTAGGTATAATCAGCAGGGACGGTGACAAGTAAAATGACCATAAATAAGTATCAGGGAAAAACAAAAGAAGAGGCAATCGAAAAAGCAAAACAGGAGCTTGGCGAAGGCGCGGTTGTAATGAATGTAAAGGAAATCAAACCGACAGGTATGTTTAAAGCTGGAAGAGTTCTGTGTTTGAGGTTACAGCTGCAAGAGAAGAAAAAGAGAATTTTGTAGATCCGAGACAGGTTGCTGATCTGACAGCAAAAACTGTAAAAACATTGAATCTGGCAGCAGATGAAAATATCAGTCCAAAAGAATTTTTAAATGACAGAACATCCGACATCCTGTCAGGACATCTTACAAATGCGCCGGAACTGCACGCAAAAGACGGATTAGAGAAAAGACTGGAAAACCTTTCTAATATTCTGGAAAAACAACTGTCCGTAGAAGAAAGCAGACAGAAGGAAGTAAAGGAAGAAGAGAAAGAACGTCAGGTTGTAAATCCGGAGGGACTGCAGTTTATCAAGATGCTTTACAGAACACTGCTGGAAAATGAAGTGAATGAAAAATATGTCAACCAGATCTTAGACGAAGCAGAGAAAGTGATGCACAGTGGAAGTAGTGTGGATGCCATATTGTCAAATGTATATCAGAAGATGATCTTAAAACTGGGACAGCCGGATACAATTTGTGTTTCCGGGAAAAAACCAAGAATTATTTTCTTTGTGGGCCCGACGGGCGTCGGAAAGACAACTACGATTGCTAAGATTGCATCCAAGTACAAACTGGAAATGGGAATGAAGATTGCGTTCCTGACGGCGGATACTTATCGTATTGCGGCTACGGAACAGCTTCGTGTGTATGCAAATATTTTAGATGCACCAATGAGTATCATATACTCAGCAGAGGAAATGAATGCTGCAATCGAAAGAGTCAGTGAGTATGATCTTATTTTTGTTGATACGGCAGGTTTTTCCCATAAGAATGATGAACAGTGCAATGATATGAAAAAAAATGCTTGCAGGTCTGGATGCAGCATATGAAAGAGAGGTATATCTGGTAGTCAGTGCAACAACCAAGTATAAAGATCTTTTGGAAATTGCTGACCGCTATAAGGAGATTGCCGATTATAAACTGATATTTACAAAGCTTGATGAAACGGAAGCGTATGGTAATATTTACAATATCAAGATGTATTCGGGAGCACCACTTTCCTATATGACAAACGGACAAAATGTACCGGATGACATAGAGGAATTTAATACACAAAAAATAGTAAAACAACTTCTGGGAGGCAGATAATGATATGGATCAGGCTCAAAATCTCAGAAATGTAATTAAAGTAAAAAATCAGAGCCGGAAACTGGATGCACGCGTGATTACCGTGACGAGTGGAAAAGGCGGAGTTGGAAAGTCAAATGTTGCAGTAAATCTTGCTGTGCAGATCAGTAAAATGGGAAAAAAAGTCCTGATTTTTGATGCTGATTTGGTCTTGCCAATGTTGAAGTTATGTTTGGCGCAGTTCCACGTTATAATCTGGGAGATTTTCTGTTCCAGGGAAAAAGCATGACGGAGATTATAACAGAAGGTCCTATGGGAATAGGGTTTATCTCTGGCGGAGCAGGAATCTTGAGTATGAACCAGCTTGCGGATGAACAGATCAGATATCTGGTTCGCGGTCTGGCTGAATTAGATCGGTATGCAGATGTGATCCTGATTGATACAGGGGCAGGAATTTCAAACCAGGTTATGGAATTTGTAATGGCAAGTCCGGAAGTACTTGTTGTTACGACGCCGGAACCGAGTTCTTTGACAGATTCCTATTCATTATTGAAAGCATTGTATCATAATCCTTTATTTTCACGCGAACAGACAGATATCCGGATTGTGTCAAACCGGGTGATATCCAGTGAAGAAGGGCAGCAGGTATATGAAAAACTGAATTCTGTGGTAGAACAGTTTCTGGATGGTTCTGTAAATTATCTTGGAATGATCCCGCAGGATCACATGCTCGAACGTTCGGTAAGACAGCAGAAACCTGTTTCGTTGAATGCACCGTTGGCGAAGTCGGCAAGAGCGTTTGAAGTTATGGCTTCAAATCTGATTTACAGGAAGAAAAATTACCGGATAAACGGTTGGGGATTGCCAGAATGTTTTCAAATTTTTGGCAACAGAAATACTAAGGAGGAATGGATATGAAGGTTTCAGACATTATACGTATCGGCGATAAGATAGATATCCGTGTTCTTCAGGAAGTTGAACAGGCAGAAAAACGGACGTCACAGTGAAAACATATAAAAGTAAGGTGCTTGATTTCTGCTCGAATGGAAATATGGAAATAGCCATGCCGATGGAGGCTGGTAAACTGGTGCTGTTACAGCTTGGAGTTCGTTATGAACTTGTATTTTTCTCACGCGAGTCATTGTATCGGACAGTTGGCCAGGTTAAGGAGCGGTATAAAAAAGATAATATATATATGCTTGAGATGGAATTGAAATCTCAGCCGGAAAAGTTTCAGCGAAGAGAATATTTCAGATATCCGTGTCTTCTGGATTTTAAATATTATGAACTGACAGCAGAACAGGCCATGCTTGACAGTGTGGATGCTATTTTTTCGGAAATCCGTGATGAACATTTTTATGAAAAAGAACGAAAAGGAAAAATCATGGATTTAAGTGGCGGAGGAATCCGTTTTACAACAGAACAGGAACAGAAACCGGATTCCTGGATTCTGGCAGAGCTGAGACTGAAAAGCCAGACAATGGATAATCAGTATTATATTGTTGCAAATGTGATTGAAACAAGTAAAATAGAATCAGCGGCAGAATACAGGTTTATGTCGCGTGCAAAATTCAGTATCAAGAATGATCGGGTAAGGGAAGAAATTATCCGTTACATCTTCGAAGAAGAGAGAAGAATGCGTCAGCAGAATAGCAGTGAGAGGATAAAAAAATGAAAAAAAATATTCTGGTTGTTGATGACTCTGCACTCATGAGAAGGGTGATCTGTGATATTATTAATTCAGATGAAACATTTCAGGCAATCGATACCTGCAGAGACGGTCTGGATGCACTTGAAAAATTAAGGGCAAAAAGATATGACGGCGTGGTGTTGGATGTTAATATGCCGCGGATGGATGGACTAGCTTTATTAGAGCAGCTTCAAAAAGAAAGAATCCGTGCAACGGTCATTATGGTCAGTACTACGACTACAAAGGATGCCGAAGTTACCATGCTTGCCATGGAACGTGGGGCAGTTGATTTTGTGCCGAAGCCGACGAATGTGATCGAGGCAAAAGGTGAAGCATTTAAGGGTAAACTTCTTGGAGTGCTGAATGCAGTTTTAAAAACACAGAAGATGGCTTTGGGCAGCAAATCGGCTGAAACACCGGAAAAAGTAGTCTTGCGCAGAAACACGGAGCCGGTTCGAAGCAGAAATAAATTAGTTGCATTGGCATGTTCGACGGGAGGTCCGAAAGCTCTTCAGAGTGTGATTCCATATCTTCCTAAAAATCTGGATGCACCGATGGTTTTAGTGCAGCATATGCCTGCAGGATTTACAAAATCCATGGCAGACAGACTTAACGAAGTCAGTGACATACATGTCAAAGAGGCGGAAGATGGAGATGTGCTCAAAAAGGGAACGATATATATTGCTCCCGGCGGAAAGCATATGGAAATAAAGAAAAGTCCTGACGGAAGCCATAAAATCAGACTCAATGATGAATTGCCTCCTATCGGCGGATTAAAACCGTGTGCAGACATTACTTATGATTCGTTGCGAACCTGTGGATATGATCAGATAGTGTGTGTTGTACTGACCGGTATGGGAGCAGATGGTACCAAGGGAATAAAATCCTTAGCAAAGAGTAAGCCGGTATATGTGATATCGCAGAATGCCGAGACCTGTGTGGTATACGGAATGCCTAAGTCGATTGCTGAAACCGGACTGGTAAATGAAGTGGTTCCTCTTACACAGGTTGCTCAAACAATAACAAAGAATGTGGGGGTACAGTAATATGGATGTAAGCCAATACCTTGAAATTTTTATTGATGAAACAGAAGAACATCTGCAGACTTTAAGTGACTGCATTATGGAACTTGAAAAAGAACCGGAAAATATGGATACTATAAATGAAATTTTCCGTGCAGCCCATTCCTTAAAGGGTATGGCAGGTACCATGGGATTTAAGCGCATGCAGCGACTGACCCATGATATGGAAAATGTTTTTCAGGAAGTCAGAAGTGATAAAGTTAAAGTTAACAGTAATATGATCGACCTGCTCTTTAAATGTCTGGATGCGATCGAGAGTTATCTGAACAATGTAAAGGCAAGTTCCGATGAGGGAACGGAAGACAACGAGCTGATCATTAAAGAACTGAATGATTTTATCGCCGGTGAGGAGAATGCGGAGAAGAAAGAGGAAGCAGCTCCGGCTCCTAAGGAAGAAAATACAGATGATGCGGCTAAGAACGGTGAAAAGAAATATTTTGAATTTGAACTGAACAGTTCAGACCGCACAAAGTTAAAAGAGGCAGAAAACAATGGTTTACATATTTATGGAATGACCGTATATATTCAGAAAGAATGTCTGTTAAAAGCTGCTCGTGCATTCTTAGTATTCAAGGCAGTAGAGGAATTTGGAGAAATCATTGTATACAATCCAACTTCACAGGAAATCGAAGATGAGCATTTTGATAATGATTTCAGTTTTTCATCACATCAGAAGAACCTTACGACAAGATTTTACAGGCAGCCCAGTCTGTATCTGAAATTGAAAAAGTAGTCGGTGAAGAAGTAAAATGTGAGGTGCTTGAAGAAAAACAGGCACAGGCAGAAAAAGCTGCAGCAGAGGAAGCCGCAAAGACAGAGGCTTCTGCACAGGCAGAAGCAGCACCGGCTCAGGAGACAAAACCTGCACCGGCAAAAGCACCTGCAACACAGAACAATAAGAAACAGACTGTTGCAAAACCGGTGACAAACCGTACTGTCCGTGTTGATATTGAAAAGCTGGATGCCTTGATGAACCAGGTATCTGAGCTTATCATTGCAAAGAACAGTCTTGTGGCAATCGGATCCACTGAGTCCGGTGATTTCCAGAACCAGACCTACCATGAGCAGATCGAGTATCTGGAGCGCATCACAACAAATCTGCATGAGTCAGTTATGAAAGTTCGAATGGTTCCAATCGAGAGCGTTGTAAATAAATTCCCTCGTATGATCCGTGATCTTTCAAGAAAGCTCAATAAGAAGATGGAACTTTACATGACTGGTGAAGATACAGAGCTTGACCGTACCGTTGTTGACCAGATCGGAGATCCGCTGCAGCATTTACTGCGTAACTCCGCAGACCATGGTCTTGAGGATAACGAGACACGTGTTGCCTCGGTAAACCGGAAGTGGGAAGCATTTTCTTAAATGCATTCCAGGAAGGTAATAACGTAATCATCCAGGTAGGAGATGATGGTGCCGGTATCGATGTGGCTGCAGTACGTGATAAAGCGATTGAGAGAGGAATTATCACAGAAGAACAGGCTGAGAGCATGAGTCAGAAAGACATCATCAACATTTTGTTCCTGCCAAGTTTCTCTATGTCAAAGACGATTACCGATATTTCCGGACGAGGTGTTGGACTTGATGTAGTTAAGTCTAACATTGAGGCATTAGGCGGAGATGTTGAAGTTAAGACTGCAATGGGCGAAGGAACTACCTTTACGGTACGTCTGCCACTGACACTTGCAATTATCCAGGCCTGATGGTAGAAGTAAGAGATGAAAAATACGCGATCGCACTTGGTTCCATCTCCAACATTGAAGATATTCCGGTTAAGGATATCAAATATGTGGAAGCTCAGGAAGTAATCCATCTGCGTGGCAAGGTTATTCCGTTAGTAAGACTTGACAATGTGCTTGATCTTGAGCCAAGGGAAGAGCCGGAGAGCCTGACCGTTGTTATTGTAACGAAAGGTGACAGTATGGCAGGTCTTGTGGTTGATAATCTGATCGGACAGCAGGAAATCGTAATCAAGTCGCTTGGAAAATACATTGACAATAACAAACTGATCAGCGGTGCAACGATTCTTGGAGATGGCGAAGTTGCATTGATCTTAGATGTGAATACGTTAATGTAATGGAGGGTACTTAGCATGGCAAATAATAATCTTGAAACAACGGAAAAAGAATCCAAACAATATATCGTTGTTATGGTGGGCAGTGAGCAGTATGGAATTGATATCAGCTATATTGATAACATTGTCCGCATGCAGAAAATTACAAGAGTTCCAAAAGTACAGACATATTTTAAAGGTGTAATTAACCTTCGTGGTGAGGTTGTTCCGGTTATGAGTGTACGTAAGAAAATGGGACTTGAAGATGATGTTCTGACAAATGCGAGCAGGATCATTATCTTAAAATTAGAAGAAAATGCTTCCCTGGGTGTCATCGTGGATGAGGTAAGAGAAGTTGTGAATTTAAGTGAGGATGAAATTGATAAAGTTTCCAATAAAGGAAGATTTATCAATGGAATCGGCAAGCATGGAGATCAGTTGATTTCTCTGCTTGAGATCAATGCACTGGTAGAAGAAAATAATTAATAAAAAGGTGGGATTTTATAGAATGTAAAGTCCCACCGGATTTTTATCTGGTGTGCAAAATGAGAGGAGAATCAGCAATTCATGGGAAATTTAACGTTGGAAGACGTAAATAATATGTATCTCGATGTCTTAAAAGAGATTGGCAATATCGGTGCAGGAAATGCAACTACGGCAATTGCAAATATGCTGGGCATGAAAATAGACATGAATGTTCCAAATGTAAAACTGATGGAAGTATCAAAATTGGGAACTGCTGTCGGTGCAGAGGATGAAACAATTGTTGGCATTTTCTTAGAGGTAATGAATGACATCGAGGGTAGTATGATGTTTCTGGTAGATATTCCATCGGCACGTTATCTTGTCAACAAACTGATGATGGAAGATGTGCCAGCGGACAAACCGTTTGACGAAATGGAACTATCCGCATTAAAAGAAATAGGAAACATCATTGCAGGTTCTTATTTGTCAGCTCTTTCTTCTATGACAAATCTTGTGATTTCTCCGTCTGTTCCATATATTGCGGTGGATATGGCAGCTTCTATCTTAAGTGTGCCGGCTATTGAGTTTGGACAGTTTGGTGATAATGCACTGCTGATTCAGACCGAGATCTGCGCAGACGTGGCGATCAACGGATATTTTATACTGATGCCGGAGCAGGGATCCTATGAAAAGATATTAACGTCACTTGGAATCTCATTGTAAGGAGAAGGATATATGAGCGAAGTAATAAAAGTGGGCATGGCAGATTTGAATGTATGTAAAGCCCCTGATGTTATTACAACTTTGGGATTGGGCTCGTGCATTGGTCTGGTATTTTATGATCCGGTATCAAAAGTTGGGGGAATGGTTCATTATATGCTCCCGGACAGTACAAAGGTCAGAAATAACAGTAATATCGCAAAGTTTGCAGATACGGGGATTGACGAATTATTACGTCGGGTAATTGCAGCAGGAGCAAATAAAGGCAGATTGATCGCTAAGATTGCCGGGGGTGCAAGAATGTTTGAGGTAAGTGGATTGTCAGATGTTGGTAATATCGGTGCGAGAAATGCAGAGGCAGCAAAAGCAAAATTAAAGCAGCTTGGAATCAGGCTTGTTGCAGAAGATACGGGACTTAATTATGGTCGCACAGTTGAACTTCATTGTGATACCGGGGAATTTTATATCAAGTCGGTAGGTAAACCGTTAAAGATTATCTGATAGAAAGGCATGGATGCATTATGAAAACAAAGCCGATACCAGCGATCGTTATGCTTGTGGCAGGACTTGTGGTCTGCATTGCAGGAATGGCGGGACATATGGAAACCGGCAGATTTGTAAAAATGCTGCTGGTTGTCCTGATTGTGTTTTATATCATTGGCGGAATTGTAAAACTGTTGATTGATAAGAATTTTAAGGATATGGAAGAAGAAACCACGGATGGTGAAGAAACTCCGGCAGAGGCAGAAGAGAAAGAAGAGCCAGAGCAGGAGAGCGATGAGCAGGATGAGAAATAACTGAAACGTGGGGGCTTCATATGAAAACGGTAGAAAAAGAAAAGCTCTGGGAAGAGTATCAGAAAATCCTTCGGCAGAGCTGCGGGAGAAAATTATTATCGAGTATGCTCCGCTTGTACGGGTTGTGGCAGGGCGGCTTAGCATGTATCTCGGATATAACGTGGAGTATGAAGATCTGGTTAGCTATGGTATATTTGGACTGATAGACGCGATAGACAAATTTGATCGCGGAAAGGATGTAAAGTTCGAAACTTATGCAAGCTTAAGAATACGTGGATCCATATTAGACCAGATAAGAAAAATGGACTGGATTCCACGGACAGTGCGGCAAAAACGCAAGAAAATTGAGGAAGCGATCAAGCAGATTGAAACCAAAACAGGGCGAAATGCCTCGGACGAAGAAATAGCACAAGAATTAGGAATCGGTGAGGAAGAATTAAATGACTGGCAGACACAGTTGAATGTTACAAATGTTATCTCACTGAATGAATTTGTAGAACAGGGTGGAGAACCTGTGATGGATGCAAAAAACAATTCGCATTTTATTCAGCCTGAGGAGTCTGTTCAGGAAGAAGAACTAAAAAAGGTTTTAATGGAATCGCTGGAACTTTTGACAGAAAAAGAGAAAAAGGTTATTTTGTTATATTATTATGAGGATCTGACGTTAAAAGAAATCAGCAGCATACTGGAAGTTTCGGAATCAAGGGTTTCACAGCTTCATACAAAAGCGTTGTTAAAAATGCGCAAAAGGATGGGAAACTATATGGGAATACTGATTGACTGACAGTAAGTCCGGAGGTGATATGTTATGTCGATAAGACCAGTTGATTTGAGCGGTATGATACAACGAACGCAGGATATTGGCAATATTAAGCATGCGGAGGATAGCAGACCGGTTGCAGATCAGTATAACATTGAAGTAAGGCAGGAAAAACAGGAATCTGATTTATCACACAAAGTACAGGATCCGGAACAGAAGGACAATCAGGAATTCCGATACGATGCCCGGGAAAAAGGGAATAACAGCTATAGCGGTAATGGAAAAAAGAAAAAAAGCATGGCCAGCCGGATGAGGATGAAGGAAGTGTTCATATTAAGGAACGCAGGACCAGCTTTGATGTCAAAATATAATGAAGGCATAACGGTTGATATGACTGGAATAGTATTTTTTTGCTTCTGACGGGGGTTGTTTTTATGGTTGGAAGCTTTTTTATCACGGAACGTTTATCTCCTTCCGAATTAAATAAGATTACAGAATTAAGTAAAGATGAACTGGGCAGGATCATTGATGGTGCTTTAGCAGATGCTAAGAGCAAGGTAGAAGAGTCAATTGAGGCACAGATTGATGCTTCTTCAGAACAGGTGGAGAGGGCATTGGAAAAAGAAACAAATGAAAAAATCATGGCCATCAGCGAATATTCTGACACGGTTATGGAAAATATGAATAAGACGCATAATGAGATTATGTTTCTTTATAATATGCTGAATGACAAACACACAGAACTGACAGGTCTTGCTACGGATTTACAGAAGATTGCAGCAAATGTCAAGAGCATACAGGAAGGAATGGCAAAGAAAAAAGCAGCGGAGCCAGCACCTGTGCCAAAGCCGGAACCGGCAGCAAAAAAAGTGGAGACAAAAGAGCAGGAAGTCCCGGTCTTAAAAAAGGAAGAAGAACCTGAAACGGAGGAAAACCATACAGGCAGGATCCTCGAAATGCGTAAAAAGGGAATGCAGAGTGTTGAGATTGCAAAGGCACTTGGGGTAGGACTCGGAGAGGTAAATCTTGTACTTGGACTTTATAAAGGGGATACAGATTCGTGAAACTAAAATATTATTTAAGAGGACTTGGCATAGGTATTATTGTCACAACGATCATTCTGGTAAGTTGTTTTTCGATGCAGAAGCCTAAAATGACGGATGAACAGATTATAGAAAAGGCTGCACAGCTTGGTATGATTATGCCGGAACAGAATAGTGCGGTAATTGCAGAAACAGAAACCACGGAACCGGAAGAGACGGAGCAAAAAAACGAACAGCAGATAGCTGCTGAGAAATTACAGCAGGAGACAGAAACACAGATGGAAGTGCCGAAGGAACCGGAAACAGAAACTCCGCAGGAGTCTGTGGTATCGGATACTGAAAATGCAGAAAACGCGGAACAGACACAGCAGGAACCGTTTACATTGGTTGTAAACCGTGGGGATGTGTGCAGAACAATGTGCGAAAATCTTGCAGCCAATGGTGTGATCGATGATTCGGAAGGACTGCGAAAATATTTAAGTGAGGTTGGTTATGCTTCCTTTATCAGTGCTGGAACCTACCAGATTCCATATCATGCATCTTATGAAGAAATTACAAATATTTTAAAAGCCGGTCCAATGGAACAACAGCAGCAATAAAACAGAGTAAATGAGAAAAATACGCCCTAATCAGAAAAAAGTACTTGATTCTGGTTGGGGCGTGTGTTATAATTTGCAAGGTTATGACGGAATAAAAGAATATTCCGAGTAAACACATGTGTGGACCGACAGGCTGGTGCCAGATGGTCGCCTGAAAGAATGAAACACATGGAAGCAACTTATAAAAAGCCGGACGCACAGCTTTTTATAACAACAAAAACCAGGAGGTAGAAACATGAGCGTTATTTCAATGAAACAGTTATTAGAGGCAGGTGTTCACTTTGGACATCAGACAAGAAGATGGAACCCTAAAATGGCTCCATACATCTACACAGAGAGAAACGGAATCTATATCATCGACTTACAGAAATCCGTTGGTAAAGTAGATGAGGCTTACAAAGCAGTATCTGATATCGCAGCAGCAGGTGCACAATCCTTTTCGTAGGAACAAAGAAGCAGGCTCAGGATGCAATCAAAACGGAGGCAGAGCGTTGTGGAATGTTCTATGTAAATGAGAGATGGTTAGGTGGTATGCTGACCAACTTCAGAACTATCCAGAGCCGTATCGCAAGATTAAAAGAGATCGAGACAATGGCAACAGATGGTACTTCGAAGTATTACCGAAAAAGAAGTTATCGCACTGAAAAAAGAGTGGGAAAAATTAGAGAAAAACCTTGGTGGTATCAAAGAGATGAAGAAGATTCCGGATGCAATCTTCGTAGTAGATCCTAAGAAAGAAAGAATCTGTATCCAGGAAGCTCATACTTTAGGAATCAAATTAATCGGTATCGCTGATACAAACTGTGATCCGGAAGAGTTAGATTATGTGATCCCAGGTAATGATGATGCTATCAGAGCCGTTAAATTAATCGTATCTAAGATGGCAGATGCTGTTATTGAGGCAAATCAGGGTGCAGAGATGACTGCAGAAGAAGCAGAGTCTGTAGCAGCTGATGAGGCAGTAGAGGAAGCATAAGATTTGTCATTTGTGACAAAACAAAAGGGACGCAGGTTAACGTCCCTTTTATATCATAAAATATAAATTTGGAGGATTGAAAAATGGCTATTACAGCAGCTATGGTAAAAGAACTGCGTGAGATGACCGGCGCAGGTATGATGGATTGTAAAAAAGCATTAAACGAGACCAATGGAAACATGGACGAGGCTGTTGAGTTCTTAAGAAAGAACGGACAGGCTAAAGCTGAGAAGAAAGCAAGCAGAATCGCAGCAGAAGGTCTTTGCACCGTTGTTGTAAAAGATGATACGACAGCAGCAGTTGTAGAGGTTAACTCTGAGACTGACTTCGTTGCTAAGAATGAGACATTCCAGAGCTTCGTAAAAGCAGTAGCAGCACAGGCTGTAAACTCTGATGCAAAAGATATGGATGCATTTATGGCTGAGGCATGGAACGAGGATGCTTCTAAGACTGTTAATGATGCATTAGTAGAGAAAGTAGCTGTAATCGGAGAGAACTTAAAGATCCGTAGATTTGAAAAAGTTGTTGCAGAGCATGGCTGTGTCGTTTCTTATGTACATGGCGGCGGAAGAATCGGTGTTATCGTAGATGCTGATACAGATGTTGTCAATGACGCTGTAAAAGAAGCTATGGTTAATATCGCAATGCAGATCGCAGCTTTAAATCCAAAATACGTTTCCAGAGACGAAGTAAGCGCTGATTACATCGCACATGAGAAAGAGATCCTTTTAGCTCAGATCATGAACGATCCGAAAGAGTCCCAGAAACCGGAGAAAGTGATCAACGGTATGATCGAAGGACGTATCAGCAAAGAGTTAAAAGAAGTATGCTTAGTAGATCAGGTATACGTAAAAGCTGAGGATGGAAAACAGACAGTTGCTAAATACCTTGATGAGGTTTCTAAAGCAGTTGGATGTACTGTAAAAGTTAAGAGATTTGTTCGTTTCGAGACAGGTGAAGGTCTTGAGAAGAAACAGGAAGACTTTGCAGCAGAAGTTGCAGCTCAGATGAACGCTTAATTTGGTTTTGTATTAAGTTTCTGAAAGATTGATAACCCTTATAAATGGTGGTGACATCGTTTATAAGGGTTATTTTATGCTTCGATGTAAAAACATCTGTTTATGACAGGAAATCATCTAAACATTGATCTTCCGCTGAAAAGCTCCCGGTGTCATCCCATATTTTTCTTTAAATTCCCGGTGAAAATAGGACAGATTGTTAAATCCACAGGAGAGTGAGACCTCAAGCGAGGATTGTGCACCCTGTTCGAAGAGTTCTGCTGCTTTCGCCAACCGGACATTCCGTACATATTCCATGGCAGATTCTCCCATATATTTTTTGAAAAACCGCATAAAATGATATTCACTGAAACAGCAGACAGATGCGAGATCTGCGACCGATAACGGGTCAGCATAATGCTGCTCGATAAATTCTAACACAGCTTTTAATTTACTGGTATGTTCATTGGAAAGCTGGGAAAATGCAGAATCCTCCTGGCAGAAAGGGAGCAGGAGAGCAATCAGTTCTAAAAGGAGTGATTTGATCCTTAGCTCGTAGCCGATGGGTTTGGCGTGATAAAGCTGACTGATTTTATGAAATATTGACAGGGCATCCGCATAGACTGGATGTTCTTTTTTTTTATGATATAGGCGGGATGATTTTTTGCATCGCAAGCGGTGTGAGATATTTTACTGCGCAGATATCCGCATTTCCCATGCCAAGATAATTCATATGAAAGACAAATGTCTCGGAAGTCATCGCAGGATCGGTATTGGAATGGATGGAATGAAGAACCAGGGGAGGCACAAATATAAGATCTCCTGCATTGACAGGGCAGGGGCAAAGCTGTATCTGATAAGTGCAGTTTCCGTCTGTGATCATGGTAAATTCAGCCTCTTTATGCCAGTGTGCAGTGACTGCCGGATAAGTGGAGGAAAGATTTGTGATATAACGCTGCAATGGAAATAGCTGTTCGCCGTGTTTTGCTTTTTCTTTTTGGTCTAAAGATAAACTGATTGCCATAAAAACTCCATTCTGCCGGTGCAGATTTCGGTCTGTATATGCGAATCTGCTGCCAGCTTTTTTACTACCTGAAAATACACAATATATCCAAGCATGAGTTGCCCGACAAATGCTGGTTTGTGGGTGATATGAGTTTCCCTGTGTAGGGTGGTTCTGGGGGTTACGATTGGCAAATTGCATCAAGCCGGGACTGTTTTGTTTCGTTGTCCGAAAATAAGAAAGTCTAAGTATGCCTGATTCAGGTTGAGGCGGAGTGACGTGTGCGTCCTAAATGTGCCGTCCGGGCACATTAGGACTTGTGCTGCCGTCCGTGGCAGCACAACACTGTATTGTGAACAGGCATACAAAGACTTCTAATTTTCTCCAAAGTCACAAAACGAGTCCTGCTTGATGCGATTTGCCAGCCACTAAGTTGTGAACCACCCTTCGCCGGAGAACTCATTTTACAACCTTGGGCGGTGCGTAAATTTTTTAGTGTTTTTATG
>ENA-OQJH01000160-OQJH01000160.1-human-gut-metagenome-genome-assembly--contig:-NODE-160-length-39834-cov-20.150175_pt1 | contig 39834 bp, 41 predicted proteins | sample MGYA00242597_ERZ504763 | MGnify/ENA primary metagenome ERZ504763 (study PRJEB26092, sample SAMD00036359) | human gut metagenome | host: Homo sapiens | study: EMG produced TPA metagenomics assembly of... | reverse complement strand
AAGAAAAACGAAATCCATCTGTTCGGGTGGTCTGATTGGAATCTTGTGTGGCATTAGTTTCTCTGTTTTATTTCTTTCATACGGAGAAAGCGGAAGCAGAGAAAGAATGGTAGAGACTGTAAATTATGTCAAAGTGCAGTGTTCCACCTACACCCATTATAATGAATCTTCGGAATCCAAAAGTCTCCTCCGTGCGATTGAAAGTGCCAGACAGATGAGTACGAATATCGATATGGAAATAGAAAACGGCGGTCATCTGAGCCAGGAGTTCCTGAAAGAAAATCTTCAGACTCTCTGGGTGGATGGTATCCTTGTGCTGGATGCAGTTGGAAAGACGGACTGCGAATACAGCATGGATGAGTCTCTGACCGGTGAGATTACGGCATATCTGCAAAAGGACATTATCATGGATTTTGCCGGATATGAAGAAAGATCTTATTCGGAACGGTTTACCAGGGAAGACGGATCCTATATTGATATTGCAGCCTGTGCCAGAAAAGATGCACCGGGTATTGTGGCAATCTACTATTACACACCTCCTGAATTTGCCAGAAACTATACACTGACGATACAAGGGCTTTTAAATGGTTATAGTATCCAGAAAGATGGAACGGTTATTGTTGCAGACGATGGGATTGTTGTTGCCAGCAATGATGAGAGTCTGCTGGGGCAGAATACAGCCGACAACGAAGTTGTTCAGGCAATGAAAAAGCATACAGACAGTCAGCATATCTATCATTTGAGGAAGGAAGGAACCGGATGTTATGGAATCATGCTGAAGCAGCGTGATTATTATATCTACGCATATCTTCCGGATACAGAAGTATTCCGTAACCTGCCGCTAAGTGTAACAGCTGTCGTTTTTCTTTATTTATTCATATTCGGTATATTCTGCTTCTGGGGATACAGAGCGGATCTGGCACACCGGAAACATGAACAGGAAAAAGATGAAAAATATAAAGCAGAACTTCTGAGAGCAGCAAAAAAAGCAGAAGCAGCCAATGAGGCAAAAACCGAGTTTCTACAGCGAATGAGCCATGATATCCGGACACCGATCAATGGAATCTGCGGCATGATCGATGTGGCAGACCATTATGCAGAGGATATGAAGAAACAGACGGAATGCAGGGCAAAGATCAAAGAGGCATCCCATCTGTTGCTGGAACTGATAAACGAGGTTCTGGACATGAGCAAACTGGAGTCAGATGAAGTGATTCTGGAAGAAATCCCATTTAATCTGAACAGTATTTCTGAGGAAATACTGGGTGTGATCGAACAGATGGCCACAGAGCAGAATATCCGGATCCTTTGGGAAGAAAAAGAAGTTACACACTGGAATCTTATCGGAAGTCCGGTGCATGTAAAACGGGTTCTGATGAATATTCTGTCCAATGCGGTGAAATATAACAAAGAAAACGGATATGTCTATATCAGCTGTCGGGAAATCCCATCGGAACAGACAGCAATGACCACATTGGAATTTGTCTGCAGAGATACCGGGATTGGAATGACAGAGGCATTCCAGAAACGCATTTTTGAACCATTTGCACAGGAACATGCAGGAAGCCGCACAAAATTCGCCGGAACAGGACTTGGAATGCCAATTACAAAAAAACTGGTGGAGAAAATGGGCGGAACCATTTCCTTTGAAAGTAAAGAAGGCACAGGGACTACATTTGTGATCCGGATGCCATTCCGGATTGACACAGATAGGAAGGACAGGACTGAAACGGAAGAAAAAATGGAAACATCTATCCAGGGGCTCCATGTTCTTCTGACAGAGGATAATGAGCTGAATATGGAGATTGCAGAATTTGTGCTTCAGAATGAAGGCACTGTGGTGACCAAAGCATGGAATGGGCAGGAGGCTGTTGACATATTCAGAAAAAGCAGTCCTGGAGAATTTGATGTCATTCTTATGGATATTATGATGCCTGTCATGAATGGATATGAAGCAGCAAAGATGATCCGCTCTCTGGACAGAGAGGATGCAAAAGTGATACCGATCATTGCAATGACAGCAAATGCGTTCATTGAGGACAGAATGAGAGCAAAGGAAGCGGGAATGGATGAACATATTGCCAAGCCTGTTGATAGGAAATTATTAGTAAAAGTGATCAATGAGTTAGTAAAACACAATCAGAGGGAGAAGTTATAATGAAAAAGAAAAAATGGAACAGGTTAGTTTCTGTACTTTTGGTGATGGTGACAGTCATGTCACTTCTGTCTGGCTGTGGCAGGAAAAGTACGGAAAAAGAAGATGCAGAAACCATCACCGTGTATTTATGGACTACAAAGCTGTATGAAAAATATGCGCCATACATCCAGGAACAGCTTCCGGATATCAACGTTGAATTTGTAGTAGGCAATAATGATCTGGATTTCTATCGTTTTCTAAATGAAAACGGCGGATTGCCGGATATTATAACCTGCTGCAGGTTTTCCCTGCATGATGCAAGTCCTCTGAAAGACAGTCTGATGGATCTTTCCACAACCAATGCTGCAGGTGCTGTCTATGATACATACCTTAACAGTTTCAGAAATCAGGATGGCAGCGTAAACTGGCTTCCTGTGTGTGCAGATGCCCATGGCTTTGTAGTAAACAAAGACCTTTTTGAAAAGTATGACATTCCTCTTCCAACGGATTATGAAAGCTTCGTTTCTGCCTGCCAGGCATTTGATGAGGTGGGTATCCGTGGGTTTACTGCAGACTATTACTATGATTATACCTGTATGGAAACACTGCAGGGTCTGTCTGCATCAGAGCTGTCTTCTGTGGATGGACGTAAGTGGCGTACCACCTACAGTGACCCGGATAATACAAAGAGAGAAGGTCTGGACAGTACCGTCTGGCCGGAGGCTTTTGAACGTATGGAGCAGTTTATTCAGGATACAGGCTGAGCCAGGATGATCTGGATATGAATTATGATGATGTGGTTGAGATGTACAAAAGTGGTAAGCTTGCCATGTACTTCGGCAGTTCTTCCGGCGTAAAAATGTTCCAGGATCAGGGGATTAACACAACATTCCTGCCATTCTTTCAGCAGAATGGCGAAAAGTGGCTGATGACCACGCCATATTTCCAGATAGCTTTAAACCGTGACCTGACCAAGGATGAAACACGCCGGCAGAAAGCAATGAAGGTACTGAACACAATGCTTTCAGAGGATGCGCAGAACAGAATTATTTATGATGGGCAGGATCTGTTAAGCTACAGCCAGGATGTGGATTTCCAGCTTACGGAGTATCTGCAGGATGTGAAACCTGTGATCGAAGAAAATCATATGTATATCCGTATTGCATCAAATGACTTTTTCTCTGTTTCCAGGGATGTGGTGTCTAAGATGATCTCAGGGGAATACGATGCAGAGCAGGCTTATCAGTCATTTAATACCCAGCTTCTTGAGGAAAAATCCACTTCTGAGGATATTGTGCTGGATTCAAAGAAAACTTATTCCAACCGCTTCCATACCAGCGGAGGCAATGAAGCCTATTCTGTTATGGCAAACACTTTGCGCGGTATTTATGGGACGGATGTGCTGATTGCAACAGGAAACAGCTTTACAGGAAATGTACTGAAGGCCGGTTATACAGAAAAAATGGCGGGCAACATGATCATGCCAAACGAGCTTTTCGCTTACAGCAGCGAATGAGTGGGGCGAGAACTGAAGGAAACGGTCAGAAACTTTGTAGAAGGCTGCCAGGGAGGCTTTATCCCCTTTAACCGCGGCTCTCTGCCTGTGTTCAGTGGTATTTCTGTAGAAGTCAAGGAAACGGATAATGGTTATACATTGAGTAAAGTTTCAAAGAATGGAAAACAGATTCAGGACAAGGATACTTTTACTGTGACCTGCCTTGCAGAACCACAATATATGGAAGCTTATGCGGCAGAGGAAAATATTGCATTTGATGGAGGGGATACCTCTGTGGAAGATACCTGGATAACATATATTTCGGATGGTAATGCCATTCTTGCAGAGCCTGAAGATTACATTACTCTGAGGTGAGAAGAATGGATGTTAAGAATCATAATACAAACAGAAAGAAACGGGTTGCGAGAAAACGATGGAATACAGTAGTTCTTATTGCCCTGTTCGTTGGAATCCTTTTGGCTGTTTTCCGATATTTTGAGTTTGTATCGAAGACTGTTTATGAGGAAAGTGTTTCTCACCTGACAGAAATTTTTCATCAGTCTGATAATATGCTAAGTGAGCTGACAAATAAGAATCTGACTTATCTCCATATATGGGGGGAATATCTGCAGAACACTTCCGATGAAAGTGAAATTCGTGAGTATATAGAGAAAGCACAGGAAGATGCAGGCTTTTTAGATTTTTATTTCCTGTCAGCGGACGGGAACTATAAGATGGTAACAGGTGAAACCGGGTATCTGGGTATTACAGGAAAATATTGAAGATGAGATCCGGCAGGGAAATGATGTGATAACCAATGCAACAGTTCCCGGAAAATCCCAGCTCCTTGTTTTTGCCACTCCCAAGCCTCATGGAAGTTATCAGAGCTTTGAATATGATGCCATTGCCATTGCCTATGAAAACTCTGATATCGTAAATGTGCTGAATATTTCTGCTTTTAATGGAAATGCCCAGAGTTATGTGGTTCATCCGGATGGCCGTGTTGTTGTGGATCATTCTTCTGAGTCATGGGGAGAGGTGTATAATTTCTTTGGGATTCTGAGAGAGCATTCCAATATGTCTGAAAAAGAGATCCTTAAACTTTCAAAAGAGTTTAAGGAAGGACGTACAGATGCAATGCTGATAAATCTGGATGGAAAGGATTACTATCTGATCTATGAGAAATCCAAACCTCAGGACTGGATCTTTCTGGGACTTGTCCAGGCAGATATCGTCAATGCCAGTATGAATGTTCTGCAGCGTAGCACTATGCTGCTTGTAAGTGCAGTAGCGATGTGTATTGCCGGTCTTTTTATTGGAACTATTCTCCAGAAAAACAGGATAAACCTGAAGAGAAAGGATACGGAGATCCTGTACAGGGACGAACTGTTTCAAAAGCTGTCAATGAATGTGGATGACGTTTTCCTGATGCTGGATGCTGAAACATATAAAGCGGATTACGTCAGTCCCAATGTGGAAAAACTGTTGGGTATTACAGTAGAACAGATCCGTAAAGATATTTGTGTCCTGGGAAAACTGCATCCTAAGGATGTTGAAGATCCGGAGAAGAATTATCTGGAAGAAATCCAGGTTCATGAGCAGCAGGAATGGGATTTTGAATATGTTCATCAGAAAACAGGAGAACACCGCTGGTTTCATAATGTTGCAATGGGCAGCGAGGTAAACGGAAAAAAGAAATATATCCTGGTTCTGTCAGATCGTACCTCTGACAGAAAAATGAATCAGGCGCTTTCTGAGGCGGTCCGCTCTGCGGAGACTGCAAATAAGGCAAAGAGCACCTTCCTTTCCAATATGTCTCACGATATCCGGACACCAATGAATGCAATCATTGGTTTTACCACACTGGCTGTAAGCAACATTGATGATAAAGAAAGGGTACGGGATTATCTGGGTAAGATTCTTTCCTCCAGTAATCATCTGCTCTCACTGATCAATGATATCCTGGATATGAGCCGTATTGAGAGCGGAAAGATTCATCTGGAAGAAACGGAAGTCAGTCTGTCAGAGGTTCTTCATGATCTGAAAACTATTATCAGCGGACAGATCCATGCGAAACAGCTGGAGCTTTACATGGATGTCATGGATGTTACCAATGAGGATGTTTATTGTGACAAGACGAGGCTGAATCAGGTGCTCCTGAATCTTTTGTCCAATGCGATCAAGTTTACTCCTGCAGGCGGAACCGTTTCTGTCCGGCTGAGAGAGTATCCGGGTACACAGAGAGGCTGTGAATTGTACGAAATCCGGGTAAAGGATAACGGAATCGGCATGAGTCAGAAATTTGTACAGAAGATCTTTTCTCCTTTTGAGAGAGAGCGGACTTCCACTGTAAGCAGGACTCAGGGTACAGGACTGGGCATGGCCATTACCAAGAACATCGTGGATATGATGGGCGGAACCATTGAGGTTCAGACAGAACAGGGCAAAGGTACTGAATTTATTATCCGTCTGCCATTTCGGATTCAGCCTGAGAACCACCGTATAGAGAAAATCGCAGAACTGGAAGGTCTGAAGGCATTGGTAGTAGACGATGATTTCAATACCTGTGACAGTGTGACTAAGATGCTTGTAAAGGTTGGAATGCGTTCGGAATGGACACTCTCCGGTAAGGAGGCTGTTCTCCGCGCACGGCAGTCTGTGGAAATGGGTGATGCATTCCACGCTTATATCATTGACTGGCGTCTGCCGGATATGAACGGCATTGAAGTTACCCGTCAGATCCGCAGTCTTGGTGACGATACGCCGATCATTATCCTGACTGCTTATGACTGGTCAGATATTGAAGTGGAAGCCAGGGCAGCAGGGGTGACTGCGTTCTGTGCCAAACCTATGTTTATGTCAGATATCAGAGAGACTCTGATGGCTGCTATCGGCCAGAAGCAGGCTGAGGCAGAGGATACTATTCTTCCGGCAGCAGATTCAGATTTCAGAGGCAGGCACATACTGCTTGTGGAAGATAATGAACTGAACAGTGAAATTGCAGTAGCGCTCCTTAGTGAATATGGTTTTCAGGTTGATACAGCGGAAGATGGAGCAGAGGCTGTGGAGAGAGTCAGGAATTCAAGGCCCGGGGATTATGATCTGGTGCTTATGGATGTGCAGATGCCTGTAATGAATGGATATGAGGCTACTGAGCGGATCCGTTCACTGGATGATCCTTCACTGGCGGGAATTACAATCCTTGCCATGACTGCCAATGCTTTTGACGAAGACAGAAAGAAAGCACTGTCATGTGGTATGAATGGATTTTTATCCAAGCCAATTGTTATAGAGGAACTGATCAGTACATTACAAAACAGTCTAGAGCGTGTCTGAAAAAGGCTTTCTGCAAGATGTGCGTCACAATTTGTGGGATATTTTGCCCGGATGAGGGCGCGTAGCGGGCTACGGCAACTGAATTTGGGTGAAATATCCCGCAAAGTGGGGCGTGCAGATTGCGGGAATGATTTTTCAGACACACTCTAGGGTAAGTTTAACTGAATCGGGTAAGTTTTCTGTTTGAACTGTGATAATGGAATATGAAAAGTGGTTTGATGAAAGCAAGGAGGAGCAACGAATGATTTGTGGAATGACGTATTTTCAGATATGTCTGTATTTTCTTATTTATTCTTTTGGCGGCTGGGTTGTTGAAGTTATTTTTCATGCAGTAGCTCTGGGAAAAGTTATAAACAGAGGTTTCCTGAATGGACCGGTCTGCCCGGTATATGGATTTGGGGTGCTTTCTGTTTTTGCTTTGCTCAATACAATTCAGGGCAGCGGGCGTCAGATGAGTGATGGAATGATTTTTGTGTTTGGAATTGTTCTGGCAACTGCGGTGGAACTGGTTGCAGGCTGGCTGCTGGATGTGTGTTTCCACGCAAGATGGTGGGATTATTCAGATAAACCCTTCAATTTTCATGGCTACATATGCTGGAGTTTTCTCTGATCTGGGGACTGGCTATCGTTATGGTAGTAAAAGTTTTCCAGAAGTATGTAGAGGCACATGCGTTACATACACCTGCAACTTGGGAATGGATTGTGATAGCAGTTTTGTATGCTGTGTATCTGACAGATTTTATTGTGACGGTAGCAGTGATCCAGGGACTGAATAAAAAGCTTACCAGACTGGATAAGGTTCGCTCAGATCTGAGAATTGTAAGTGATAAACTGAGTGATACACTGGCTACGACTACGATTGGCACAGCACAGAAAGTGGGAGAAGGAAAGGTTCAGGCAACTCTTGCAGCAGCAGAACTGCGTGATGCAACTGCCGCACAGCGAGAAAAATCTATCGAAATGCTTCGTATAAAAAGAGCGGAGCTTCAGGCTCAGTTTGAGGAACTGTCCAGTTCTATTACCAATCATACCGTTGTCGGTCAGGGGCGTATCATCAAGGCATTTCCGAAGATGCAGCACAGAGACTATTCCGAACTGATTCAGGAGCTGAAAAAGAGATTAAAATAGATTAAAATGCAGAGGGAGGCTTCAGGTGAACAGACAGGCAGTACAAACCTTAAAGACTTATTTTGGATATGATACCTTCAGAGAAGGGCAGGAGAGTGTTGTGGAGTCCATTCTGGAACACCGGGATGTGCTTGCAATCATGCCGACAGGAGCCGGAAAATCCATCTGTTATCAGGTACCGGCACTGATGCTGTCAGGAATTACGATTGTAATTTCTCCTCTGATCTCACTGATGCAGGATCAGGTAAAGGCTTTGAATGAAGCGGGAATACATGCCGCATTTATCAATTCTTCACTGTCGGAAAGTCAGATTAGCAAGGCGTTGTACCTGGCAGCAGGAGGAAGATACAAAATTATTTATGTTGCACCGGAACGTCTGGAAAATTATGAGTTTCTGGAATTTGCCAGACAGGTGGAGATTTCCATGGTGACAGTGGATGAGGCACATTGTATTTCACAGTGGGGCCAGGATTTCAGACCAAGCTATGTCAAAATCGTAGACTTTGTAAAAAATCTTCCCGGTCGTCCGAGCGTCAGTGCTTTTACCGCAACTGCAACAGAGGAAGTAAAGAACGACATTCTCTGCACTCTAAATCTGGAAGATCCGAAAGTAGTGATCACCGGGTTTGACAGAAAGAATTTATATTACAGCGTGGAAAATATCCGGCGAAAAGACGAGTTTGTGATGGATTACATAGACAGACATCCAACAGAGAGCGGGATTATTTACTGCTCTACAAGAAAAAATGTGGACAATCTTTTTGAACTGCTTTTCCAAAAAGGAGTTGCTGTTACCAGATATCATGCAGGACTGAATAATGAAACCAGAAAAAAGAATCAGGATGATTTCATTTACGACAGAACCCCCGTTATTATTGCAACAAATGCATTTGGAATGGGGATTGACAAATCCAATGTGAGATATGTGATCCATTACAATATGCCGCAGAGTATGGAGAATTATTATCAGGAGGCAGGACGTGCAGGGCGTGACGGAGAGAATTCCCAGTGCGTTCTATTGTTTTCTGCACAGGATGTTATGATCGACCGAATGCTTCTGGATAACAAAGATTTTTCCGATGTGGATGAAGAGGATGAATTTCTCATTCGTCAGCGGGATATACGAAGGCTTCAGATCATGGAAGGATATTGTAAAACAACAGGATGTCTGCGAAATTATATTCTGGAGTATTTCGGTGAAAAGACCTTCGGTCCCTGTGATAATTGTGGAAATTGTCACAGAGAATACCATGAGACAGATATGACCAGAGAGGCGAAGTGGGTAGTGAACTGTGTAGCTGAGACGAGAGGAAGGTATGGACTGACAATTGTGCTTGGCACTCTGCTGGGGGCTAAGAGAGCCCGGTTGAGGGAGCTTGGAGCAGATAAGTATAAATCTTATGGAGCATTGAATGATCACAGTGAGGCAGAACTCAGGCATTGATCAGCCAGATGACTGAGATGGGATATCTCTATCAGACACAGGAACGTTACAGTGTGCTGAAACTGGGCGATATTTCTCCGCTAAGAGATGAAAATACTCACGTGATTATGCGTACTTACGAGGAAAAAGAACCGGATAAAAAGAAAAAGCCCCAGAAATCTGTCAGAAAACGCAGTACAGATGCGCTTACGGCAGCAGGTTACGATTTATTTGAAGCCCTGCGGAAACTTCGTCTGGAAATTGCAAAAGAGGAAGCCATGCTCCATATATCGTGTTCAGTGATAAGACGCTGATAGATATGTGCATCAAATGTCCATCAAATGAAGAAGAAATGCTGGAGGTTTCCGGTGTGGGCGAGAATAAGCTAAAGAAATACGGTCAGAGATTTCTGGAAGAGATACAGAAGTTCTGCCTGGAACGTCCGAATGCGGTTTTGAGTATGTCGGAAGATGAAAATGGTAATCCCTGAGAACAAAGGTTGGAAAACAGATGAATATAGAAAAATATACGGAAGAATTAATCACATTGAGACATTACTTTCATCAACATCCGGAGCTGGCACTTCAGGAAGTGGAGACGTCTGCATATATCCGGAAATATCTGGAGAAACTGGGATATGAGATTGTGCCGATAGAACCTACAGGATTGATTGCGGAACTTCCATCTCTGAGAAACAGGGAGAAACTGGTTGTACTCAGGGCGGAGATGGATGCATTGCCCATACAGGAGCAGACAAATCTGCCATATGCATCAGTAAATCAGGGATGTATGCATGCCTGCGGTCACGATATGATCCTGGCAGCAGCACTGATCCTTGCAAAAATTGTGTCAGAAGAGCAAAGAATGCAGGAAAGTTTTCCGGTCAGACTCCGGTTCTTTTTGAACCTGCAGAGGAGATTGGTGAAGGTGCAAAAAGAATGCTTCAGGCCGGAGCATTAGAGAATCCGAAAGCAGATGCATTTCTGATGTTTCATTACGCAGCGGACATGACATTTGGAATGGCAGTGCATCAGGGACAGGCATCTTCCATGATCAACAGTATGCAGATTCATGTTCATGGAAAATCCAGTCACTGGTGTGAAGCGGATAAGGGGATTGATGCAATTTATGCAGCTGCTCAAGTGATAAGTGCCATTCATGATCTGAATGAAAGTTTTGGAAAACAGCATCCGGATGCAGGAAAATATATTGTGGGTACGGGTACGATCCATGGCGGTGAATATACGAATATTATTGCAGACCATGTGGTATTAAACGGAAATATACGCGCAGTTCATGAAGAAACTTACATGGCACTTGAGCACGAGCTGGAGAGAAATCTGCAGGAAATTGAAAAGCAGACTGGCACACAGATCCGTATGGAATTTCCAAAAGATCCGGTATATGCGTTTGCCAATGATGAGGAACTTACAGAGACAGCAAAGGTAGTGGGTGCAGAAGTATTCGGAGATAAATTTGTTCTGGAAGGAGAAGATGAGTTGTTTCTTTCCGGTGACAACGCATACAGATATTTCAGAGAAACCAGAGGACTTTTCACAGTATTTCTTGCGGGAATACCAGGAGAGAATCATCCTCTGCATCATCCGAAATTTCAATTGGATGAGAGGATACTGCCGTACAGCGTGGAAGCATTGTATAAGATTATAACTACATTATGAGTATTGCAATTTTGGAAAATAATGAATGGTGATGTGGTTCAGCAGAGCGTGAAATTCTACTGAACTGGATCAATGTATTATTTACGCAGATTGCTATGGAAGGAACGTCAGCAGGATGGATAATTTGTATCTGTTCTGCTGTTTTTTGAGTATACTCGTAATAATTTCAGAGAATACTGTAAATTGACCAAATTAAGTAAGCCCTGCTTCAATTGAGGATATCCACCTGACTCTATAAAAAATCTCATAAATAAATGAAAAAAATTACCAAAAGGACTTGAAAATTGGATTAAAATAGTATAATATAAAAACATAAACAAATTAAGAATGCATAGCAACTATAACTTATTAACGTTGAGTGACAGCAGATTGCTGAATAGTAACGGACAGACGATATACTATAAAGAAAGAATTGAGGGCAGAAATATGAAGATTACAGATACCATTAAATATGTCGGAGTGAATGACCATCAGGTAGATTTGTTTGAGGGACAGTATGCAGTGCCAAACGGAATGGCATATAATTCCTATGTGATTCTGGATGACAAGGTTGCAGTTATGGATACTGTAGATGCCAATTTCAAACATGAATGGCTGGATAATCTTGAACAGGCACTTGGCGGACGTAAGCCGGACTATCTGATCGTTCAGCATATGGAGCCTGACCATGCAGCAAATGTAGCGAACTTTCTGGAAGTATATCCCGGCACTACAGTAGTAGCCAATGCGAAGACATTTGTAATGATCAAGAATTTCTTCGGACTGGATCTGGAAGGGCAGAAACTGGAAGTAGAGAATGGTTCTACATTGAGCCTGGGAAACCACAATCTTACTTTTGTATTTGCACCAATGGTACACTGGCCGGAGGTTATGGTGACTTATGACAGTACAGATAAAGTTCTTTTTTCAGCAGATGGATTTGGTAAGTTCGGTGCTCTGGATGTGGAAGAAAACTGGGATGATGAAGCAAGAAGATATTTTATCGGTATTGTTGGTAAATATGGCGCACAGGTACAGAGACTTCTGAAAGTAGCAGCTACTCTGGATATTCAGATCATCTGTCCGTTACATGGTCCGGTACTTACAGAAAATCTGGGACATTATATCAGCCTCTATGATACCTGGTCCTCTTACACACCGGAGGAAGAAGGAATCGTAGTTGCATATACTTCTGTATACGGACATACCAAAGAAGCAATCAATCAGTTTGTGGAGAAATTAAAAAGCAAGGGATGTCCGAAGGTAGTTGTTTATGATCTGGCAAGAGATGATATGTCTCAGGCACTCAGTGATGCATTCCGTTACAGTAAGCTGGTACTGGCAACAACTACCTATAATGCAGGAATCTATCCGTTTATGAATGACTTTATTACCCGTCTGGCAGAGCATAATTTCCAGAACCGCACAGTGGGCCTTATTGAAAACGGTTCCTGGGCACCTCTGGCAGCAAAAGTAATGAAAAATATGCTTTCTGAATGCAAGAAGATCAACTGGCTGGACACCACAGTGAAGATTATGTCCGCAGTAAATCAGGAAAACAGAGATCAGATGGAAGCGATGGCTTCCGAGCTTTGTAAGGAATATATTGCAAAGAATGATGAACTGGCAAATAAAAATGATATGACAGCATTATTCCGCATTGGTTATGGTCTCTATGTAGTGACATCAAATGACGGTAAAAAGGATAACGGACTGATCGTCAATACAGTTACCCAGCTGACAGACTCTCCGTTCCGCGTTGCAGTTAATATCAATAAGACAAATTATTCTCACCATGTTATCAAGCAGACAGGGTGATGAATGTAAACTGTCTCTCTGTAGAAGCTCCGTTCTCTGTATTTGAACAGTTTGGTTTCCAGAGTGGAAGAAGCGTGGATAAATTTGCGGGACAGAAGGTGAATCGTTCTGATAACGGACTGATATTCCTGGACAAATATATCAACGCATTTATGTCCCTGAAAGTAGAGCAGTATGTAGATCTGGGAACTCACGGAATGTTCATCTGCAGTGTGACAGAAGCCCGCGTGGTAAGTGACCAGGAGACAATGAGCTACACCTATTATCAGAAAAATGTAAAACCGAAACCTGAAACAGAAGGTAAGAAAGGATTTGTATGTAAAGTCTGCGGATATATCTACGAAGGTGATGAACTTCCGGAAGATTATATCTGTCCATTGTGTAAACATGGAGCTGTAGACTTCGAGCCGATTGGATGAAAGATTTCTCTTGTTAAACTGCTAAAGAGTGACATTCTGTTATATGAATAATTGTTGAGATTTCAGAGTGATCTGATTGATAAAATAAAAAATAGAGATTGTTAGTGGTTAAATCGCTGACAATCTCTATTTTTGCTCCAGTATTAATAGAAACATTATGGAATGTAAAGAAATTTTGATAGACGAATTCAATAACAATATGTTACACTTTATGAAAGTTAGAGTTTAATATATCAAATATAAAGGGAAGTGTGTCTATTGAAACAAATTAAAAAGAAACTTCCAATAGGAATAGAAAATTTTGCAAAGCTTCAGGCGGAAGATTTCTACTATGTAGACAAAACGATGCTTATCAAAGAACTTCTGGATAATTGGGCGGAGGTGAATCTGTTTACACGTCCGAGAAGATTTGGTAAAACACTGAATATGAGTATGCTGAAAGCATTCTTTGAATTAAACAGTGATAAGAATTGCTTTAGAGACACAAGAATTTCCAGAGAAGTTTATCTTTGCGAACAATACATGGGAAAGTTCCCTGTGATTTTTATTTCCCTGAAGAGTATCAGCGCGCAAACTTATGAAAAAGCCTGTGATATGGCAATACAGATTGTAAATGGTGAGGCGCGTAGATTCCAGTATTTATTGGACAGTGAACGTTTGACGGAATATGATAAGGATGCGTTCAAATCATTGCTTCTGCCGGATATGAAGGAATCTGTTCTGTGCAGCAGTCTGAGGATTCTGTCAGAACTTCTGGAGAAACATCATGGTCAGAAAGTTATCTTATTGATTGATGAATATGATGTGCCTCTGGCGAAAGCATTTGAATTGGGATATTACAATTCAATGACTCTGCTGATCCGTAACTTGTTTGAAAATGCATTAAAAACAAATGACAGTCTGAAGTTTGCTGTGCTTACAGGCTGCATGCGTATCTCAAAGGAGAGTATTTTTACAGGATTAAATAATCTGAAAGTTTTGTCAGTGGCAGATGTACAGTTTGATGAATATTTTGGATTTACGGACAGTGATGTAAAGAATATATTGGAATATTATGAACTTTCTGAGCATTATGATGAAATAAAAATGTGGTATGACGGATATCGGTTTGGAAATGTAGAGGTTTACTGTCCCTGGGATGTGATAAATTATTGTGATGAATTGCGTATAAACAATATGGCGCAGCCACAGAATTACTGGTCTAATACTAGCAGTAATGAAGCGGTGAAACGCTTTATTCAGGAGACTGATAAGGGAACGGTCAGAAAGGAAATTGAGAAACTGATAGCAGGAGAAACAATTGTAAAGGAGATTCATCAGGAACTGACATATCAGGATATGTATGCTTCGATTGAAAACCTGTGGAGTGTTCTTTTTACTACGGGATATCTCACACAGACCGGAAGAAAAGATGCAAATACGTTCATGCTTACCATTCCTAATATGGAAATACGTAATATTTTTCTGACACAGATTATGGAATATTTTAAGAAAACTGTTTCTGAGAATGGAGAAGCACTTGAAAAATTCTGTAATGCACTAAAAAATGGAAATTCCGAAGTGGTGGAACAAAGTTTGAACAATTATCTGAAAAGGACCATCAGTATTCGGGATACCTTTGTAAAAAAACAGATGAAAGAGAATTTTTATCATGGGATTTTACTTGGAATTCTTGGATTTCAGCAGAACTGGAGTGTGTCATCAAATAAAGAATCGGGTGATGGATACAGTGATATTTTGATAGAAACAGAAGATCAGGAAACTGGAATTATTATAGAAATAAAATATGCCGAAACAGGGAATCTGGAAGCTGTCAGTGAAGACGCATTAAAACAGATAGAAGACAGACGATACGAGGAGCAACTGCTGGAAGAGGGAGTAGAGCATATTTTGAAGTACGGTATTGCATTTTACAAAAAGAAATGCAAAGTAATAGTAGTCAAATAAAGGAATTCCAGAGCATCCTCCTGACAAGAGGTATACTCTGGAATCATGTTTTTGAAGGCTTGATTTATATAAGATTATTCCATCTCGTACAAAGAGGAGAATATTTTTAATGATCTTCCATGGATGTGCCAAGAATTTCCAGAGTATCAATATCCTTTGAGAGATATTCCAGGTATAACTGACCAAGACTACTTAAAGGTATTTGAGCAATAGTCAGGTAACCAATATGAAGCAGTCCGATATCATTTTCCAGAGACTTTGCGATAATATTTCCCATCCCCTTATGAAATGCATCTGCGTTACTGTTAGGAAGATCCGGACCAATACTGAAACAGTCTGTTTTTCGAACAAGAGCAATCTTTGTGCAGCGGTCACTGACATGGACATTTTTATTTAAAAGCTTGTAAAACAGCGGTTCTTCTGAAAAATGGGAAGTTTCCAATTCCTGGTCGTAAGTGACGAAAGGATATTTTTCCAGATCCTTTATAGAAAGGACAGGAAGAGAAGCCAGAGGATGACCAAAACGGAGAAACACATAATTTTTGACACTTTTGATTTCATGAAATTCAATATCATAAGAAGAAAATAAAGTCTGCATACTGCGCATATGAGGTTCGTGGATTGCTACAACTCCCAGTTCACTTTTTCTTCCGGATACGTCATGGATAACAGAATTAGTGTCGCATTCACGGATTGCAATATCATAGGTTGGAGAGTTAATTTCGGTTAAAAAGCTAGTAAAGGCCCGCACTGCAAATGGAAGATGCTGACAGGATACTGAAAAACGCATAGGCAGTGATTTCCTGGCATGGTAGCGCTGCTCAAGATACTGAGACTGTTCTACAATTTCTTTGGCATATTTAATAAAGTCTTCTCCATCGTAGGTAAGGGAAACGCCACGATTTGTCCGTTTAAAAATAGTAATCCCCAGATCAGATTCCAGCTCTTTTACAGCAGCAGAAAGTGTAGACTGAGAAACAAAAAGATTTTTTGCTGCTTTAGAAAATGAATGACTGTTGGAAATTTCCAGCATATATTTCAGATTTTGTAATGTCATAGATAAAAACTTCCTTTCTGTGAATTATGCTATCAGAAAATTGATTGCTGGCAATAGAAATTATATAAATTAAAGTAAGAAATGTTTCTTGTAATCGATTAATCTGCATGATATAGTAGAACAGACAATTAAAGCAGAATATTTTATGGAATCCGGTCAAATGCCGGAGCGGTGCCGCCACTGTAGGATGGAGCATTCATAAGAATACACTGGAATTTCCGGGAAGTATATGAATGTGAAGAAGTCAAGCCAGGATACTTGGATATTTTGCCGGAACCCCGATTTAACGAGTCATTAAAAAGGGAGTGCAGCAGGTAAGTTTTTTGCGCCTTTTTTGTGATGAAAAGGGTGTTTTTTATTTTACAGATAAGGAGATAAGGAATGAAAAAAAGATCAAAGTTTCTTGCCATGCTGCTTTCGACAGCAGTAGCTGTTTCCTCACTTACAGGAATCAGCGTATTTGCAGCTGACAAAACAGGAGAAGAGGAAACCAGAACAGTTGTAGACGCCACCGGAGCAGAAGTAGAAGTGCCTGCACATCCGAAGAGAATTGCAGTTCCAGCAATGGTTCTGCCAAATATAGTTTATGCATTACAGGGAAATGCAGAGAATATAGTATCTATTCCACCGGCAGCATATTCAGGATGGGAAATGTCTATTTTAAAAGATCTGGCTCCGGAACTGGAAGATGTAGATACTACAATGGTGAATGATGACTTTTCAGTAAATGTAGAGGCACTTGCAGATGCAGATATAGATTTAGTACTGAACTGGGATTCAGAGACTGACCAGGCAGAGCAGTTAAAGGCATTGGGAATTCCATGTGTGCTTGTATCTTCTGCAAAAGATATGGACGGTCTGAAAAATCTGGTTACTATGCTGGGAGATGCATTAAACTGTGAGGATCGCGCAAAACAGGCAACAGACTGGTATGATGAAACTATGGACTATTTCGACAGCAAGGCAGATGAGGTTGCTGCTTTATCAGAGGATGAAATGCCAAGAGTTCTTCATTTCCAGAGAGTACATGAGATGACCTGTTTTACAGGTGGGATTAATACTTATATTACAACACTTGAAGGTGGACAGAATTTCACACTTCCTGAAGACATTACAGAACCTTCAATGGAATCAATCCTGGAATATGATCCGGAGATTATTTTTATCAGTAATTTCGATGATGTAACTCCGGAAGATTTCTATGAGAACAAACTGGAAGGACAGGATTGGAGTAACGTGAGCGCTGTTAAAAATCATAAGGTTTATAAAGTTCCATGTGGATTATACCGTTGGCTCCGCCGAATACATTTGAAAAACCACTTTATATGAAATGGACAGCATCCATTGTACAGCCGGAGATTTTCTCTGATTATGATATCAGAACAGAAATCAGCGATTTCTATAAAGATTATTATGGATATGAGCTCAGTGATGAGCAGTTGGACAGCCTTCTGAGACTGGATTTAAATGAATAAACAGAAAAGAGACAATTACATTGAAGGATAACAAAAAACATAAGAAAGCAGAGTATGGAATACTGATTACCGGACTGATCATACTGTTGGCAGCTACATGTGTCATTGCGTTGTGTGCAGGTCAGTACAGTGTTTCTGTTCCGGAAGTGATCAAGATACTTGCATCCCGATTTGTAAATGTGACAAAGACATGGAGCAACACGGCAGAAGGCGTAGTATTTACACTACGCCTTCCGCGTATGATAGGAGCAGTGTTGGTTGGTAGTGCATTATCCTTATCAGGAGCTGCTTATCAGGGAGTGTTTAAGAATCCGCTGGTTGCACCGGATCTCCTGGGTGTTTCTTCTGGTGCATGTGTAGGTGCATCAGTGGCAATTTTGTTACATTTAAATTCATTTGGTGTGCAGGCAATGGCATTTGTGGCGGGGATTTTGGCGGTTGGACTTACTTTATTTATTCCGCGCCTGATAAAGAATACGAATATGACGATGTTGGTATTGTCAGGAATTATTGTCAAAGGAATCATGGATTCTGTAATGGGAATCATTAAATATGTTGCAGATCCGGAGACAGAACTGCAGTCTATTACTTACTGGCAGCTGGGCAGTCTGACGAAGGTATTGCCAAGAGATTTGTTTACTGTAGGGCCGGTGATCATTGCAGCATCTGTAATTATTTTTCTTCTCAGATGGAGGATAAATATTCTTTCTCTGGGAGACAGAGAAGCAAAAACGCTGGGCGTTTCAGTTACAGTTGTTCGAAATTTTATTATAATCTGTGCGACATTACTGACTGCATCTGCAGTATGTATCAGTGGAACGATTGGATGGATCGGACTTGTGATTCCACATTTTGCACGAATGCTCACAGGTCCGGATAATACGAAAGCGATTCCTGCCAGTATTTTAATAGGAGCTATTTTTATGGTAGCAATTGATACTCTGGCAAGAGCTTTGACAAGTGTAGAACTTCCGCTGAGTATCCTGACCGGAATTATTGGTGCACCATTTTATATTATTATACTTGCCAGACAAAGGATGAAATTATCATGATATTAGACGTACAGGATTTATCATTTCGATATAGTAAAAATGCGAAACCTATTTTTCATAATGTAAATCTCCAGATGGAAAAGGGAGAAATTCTCACAATTCTTGGCGCCAATGGTGCAGGAAAATCAACGCTTTTAAATTGTCTGGCAAATATTTTGGAACCTTATTCCGGAAAGATTCTGGTAAATGGAGCCTCTATTCATGATATGAGTCTGAAAAAAGCTGCACAGCTGATTGGTTATGTACCGCAGAACCATGCTCCGGTATATGACTATTCAGTGAGAGATTTTATAGTAATGGGAAGGGCTCCGCATCTGGGAATGCTGGAAAAGCCATCGGAAAATGACTATGCGATCGTGGATGAAGTTATACGGGAACTGGGAATTGAAAAGCTTGCTGATAAAGCATATACACAGATCAGCGGCGGAGAACGACAGCAGGCACTGATCGGACGTGCTATTGCACAGCAGCCGGAGATTATTATGTTTGATGAACCGACCAATCATCTTGATTATGGAAATCAGCTCCGTATGGTCCATAAGATAAAAAATCTTTCTAAGAAAGACTATACGGTTATTATGACAACCCATATGCCAGATCATGCAATGATGATAGGCGGAAAAACAGCTATTCTTGGCAGGGATGGAACATTGAAAGTAGGAAAGACAGAAGAAATTATTACAGAAAAGAAACTTGAGGAACTTTATCAGGTAAAAACCCGAATTGTATATATTCCAGAAGTTGGAAGAAAGGTTTGTGTGGTAGCAGAACAATGAAAACCAGAAGAGTTGCTTTTTATGGTAAAGGTGGGATTGGGAAATCAACGATTGCTTCTAATGTATCTGCATTACTGGCTATGCAGGGGAAAAAGGTTCTGCATATAGGATGTGACCCCAAGGCAGATTCTACCAGACTTTTGTGTAAAGAACGGATAAAAACAGTTCTTGAGGTACTTGAAGAAAAAGATTATCCGGAGAGAGAGGATCTGGTGTACAGATCAGAATCCGGTGTCTGGTGTGTGGAATCCGGTGGTCCGGAAGCTGGAAACGGATGTGCAGGTATGGGAATCATTACTGCCATGAAAGAACTGGAACGTATCGGAGTGCTTGAGGAAGACTGGGATGTAATTATTTATGATGTTCTGGGAGATGTGGTATGTGGCGGATTTTCCGTGCCAATGAGACAGGGATATGTAGATAGAGTTTATATTGTATCTTCTGCGGATTTTATGTCTTTATATGCTGCAAATAATATATTAAAAGGTGTTGTGAGCTATTCAGATGAAAGAAATCTGCTGGGAGGCTTTGTATTTAATCATATTCGCGAGCAGGAAGAAGAATGTATAGCAGAGGAGTTTACAAACCGGGTCAAAGGAAGAATGGCAGCAATTATCAGAGAAAGTAAAGAACTGAAGTTGGCTGATTTCAGAAAAGAGATTTATACTCAGAATATGTCAGCTTCAGACAGTGAAAATTGGAAAGCGTTTTGCAGACTTTCAGAAGATATATGCAGGACAGATGAGAGAAGCGTAAGCAGATCACAAAATAAAGCAGAGGAAGCACTTCCTATTCCATTAAATGTAGATGAGATAGAAAAATTTGGTATGGAACTAAGCAGGAAATTGGAGAAATTATGAGAGGCTTTGAAATTGAGAGAACATTGGATGAGGATACCTGTTCAATGGAAACGCTACCGGAAAAAATTCTGAAAGTCCCGGGAATCGCACTTGTAGCAGCCGGCACTCCTGCGTGTCTGATAGGCCTGTATGATTCAGCGGCAAGAATCAATTCATTGGATCGTTTATTTCTTTGTCAAATATCTTCTGTAGAGTACAGTCTGGGAAAACAGGGAAAGAAAATATGGGAGGCAGTAGAGCTGGCAGCAAATACAGAAGGAATTAGAGGAGTGATTATATATTCTTCCTGTATGGAAGTTCTGACAATGTGGGATTTTCAAAGAGAAAAAAAGAAAATTCAATGTAAAGTACCAGTGGAAATTCTGTACAGAGGACCACTTGTAAAAAGACTGGCTACACCATTAGAAGAATTGAAAATGATTTTTGACAGATGGAATATTGAAATTGATGAGTTAAATGAAAAGAAGTCTCATAGTCTGGAAAGTATGGAATCAGAGGAATCGTTATGTAAAAAAATAAATACAAACAGAAATATGCATGCAGTCAAACCATCTGAAATTCAAGAACCCTATTTTATACAGGAAATCAGGAATCTTGCACATAAAGAATGTGATATCTTACTATTTACCCCGGGCGGCTGCACCAGCTCTCTGAAACGTTTGCCAATCAATAACCTGAAAAATGTATGGAACACAAGATTTACTGACTATGTTCTAAGTCAGGGAAACATTATTCAGATTTCAAAGGAAATAGAACAAAAATTTCCACAAAAGAGACCGCTTTACCTGTTGGAAGCAGCAATACCAAGATTTACAGGAATTAATTTGGATAAGATTGCAGATAATCTCAGAAAGGCAGGAAAGGAAGTTTATTATATTCCGGAAGACAAATACAGATAAAATAGAAATCTCTTTGACGGGAGTTAAGAAAGCTGACTTGGTTATGAGCAAGTAGCGAAGCGGATTGCGAATATCCGTTTGACTAGAGGGTGTAGAGGATGATGTGCTGTAGAAGCAGCAGAACCATTGAGGGATAGTTGTCCAATGGTTCTGCTTTTTACTGTCTGTATTGATGAAATTGCTTAATGTAACTGGAATACTACGGTTTCGTAAGGTTTGAGTACAAGTGTTCCAATTCTGTATTCAACTTCATTTTCTCCGTAATTGGAAATGATTACGGGAGTGTTGCACGGTAATTCAATATTTTCAGCGCCATAATGGAATTTCTGCATGGATGCAGAGAAATTATGCACTGCCAGCCATGTTTCATCCTGATAACTTCTGGTATAGGCAATTACCGGACCATCTTCCGGGCAGCAGAGTTTGAAATCTCCATGAGCCATTACCGGATGTTTCTTACGCAGTGCGATGAGATTCTGGTAGAATCTGAAAACAGAACAGTCATCATTCATCTGGCTTTCTGCGTTAATGAGTTTGTAGTTTGGATTGACACCCAGCCACGGAGTATGCTCAGAAAATCCGCCGTTTGGACTGTCGTTCCACTGCATAGGCGTTCTTGCATTATCACGGCTGATACTTCTGGATTCTGCCAGTGCTTCTTCAGGAGAAGCTCCCTGTTCGATCATGGTTTTATAATAATTGCGGGTATCAATGTCATTGTAATCATCGATAGATGGGAAGGCAACATTGGTCATTCCCAATTCTTCGCCCTGGAAAACAAAGGGGGTACCGGGAAGTGTGTGCAGATAACATGCCAGCATTTTTGCAGATTCTGACCAGAATTCTCTGTCATTTCCGTAAAGGGAAACCTGACGCGGTTTGTCGTGATTACTTAAAAATCTTGCCCACCATCCGTCTTTTTTCAGGATTTCATAATCTTTCTTAAGATCACGTTTCATTTTCTCTGGTGACCATGTCTGGATTTCAACAATCGGAGGGACAAATGGAATAGCCATGTTAAATTCTTTGCTTGCTGCGCTGGAATAGTTGATGGCATCCTGTTCATTGTTGATATTAACTTCTCCTACACTCATCAGATTGTCGGGAGTCATTGTTTCTGCAACCATTTCACGGATGTAGCGGTGGGTTCCCTCCAGATTTACACATGCTACAGTACCAATGGGTTCATTCATATCTGCACGTCCGTCCAGTCCTTTGTCAAGATAACTGATGGCATCAATGCGATATCCGTCAACACCTTTCTCATTCCAGAAACGGATAATATCAAAAATTTTCTCTTTAGTTTCCGGATTATCCCAGTTCAGATCCGGTTGTTCTTTAGCAAAGAAATGGAGATAGTATTGTCCACGTTCAGGAACATATTCCCAGGCACTTCCGCCAAATACGGACATCCAGCAGTTGGGTGCGCCTCCGTCCGGTGCAGGATCACGCCAGATATAGTAATCACTGTAAGGATTATTGCGGGATTTCTTTGATTCTAGGAACCATTTATGTTTATCTGAAGAATGGTTCAGGACCAGATCCATGATAATGGCGATGCCTCGTTCATGTGCACCGTCGCGGAAAGCATCCCAGTCTTCCATAGTTCCGAATTCTTCCATGATCGTGAAGTAATCAGAAATATCGTAACCGTTATCCACATTCGGAGAAGCATAGACAGGAGACATCCATACTGCATTGATGCCAAGCTCCTTCAGATAATCCAGCTTCTCAATCATTCCCTTCAGATCACCGATTCCATCATTGTTGCCATCTTTAAAACTTCTTGGGTAAATCTGGTAGATCACCAGATCTTTATACCAGTCTTTTTTGTGTTTCATATGTACATCCTTTCGTCTTTTTGCATAAATAAACTCTGAAATTATTATATTGTATTGTGCAAAAAACGCAATAAAGAAAATGAGATTATTACTTCCTTAACAAGTACGGAGTTACTGTTCACACACCACTATTCCGCGAGGTGTTTTGGCATGAATATGCCAAAATCCCGAGACATACAAGCCAAAATTCCATTGCCGCAGGCAATCTGGAATGAAAGACACCGGAAAACACAGATAGTGTTTTATGTGGCGCCATGTTATGATGGAATTGCTGTAAATCATAGAAATGATTTATCAAGAGGGAGGTTTTTGAAATGAATACAACAAAACTGGAGAAAAAGAAACTACCAGTCGAATTAGCACAAATTCAGTACATTACGAATCATGCGGATGGCCATGGAGAGAACAATAACTGGTGATTTTCACGAAAAAAAAGTTGTTACGAAAACTATATTGCAATTTGCACAAAAAATAAGTATAATAAAAAACAATTGCGCATAAGGTATATAAAATGCTGCTTATAGCAACGTTGATACCAGATTGTGGATCAATTGGAGAAATATAAGCGGTAAGAGTGAAAAATCACGAAGGAGACAAGAATCATGGGAAAAAGAGCAGCAGGAATATTAATGCCGATCAGCAGTCTTCCATCAGACTATGGCATCGGATGTTTTTCCAAAAGTGCATATGAATTTGTAGACTGGTTAAAGGAAGCCGGACAGACTTACTGGCAGATTCTGCCATTGGGACCGACCAGCTATGGAGATTCTCCATATCAGTCTTTCTCTACATTTGCAGGTAATCCATATTTTATTGATCTGGATACACTTGTGGAAGAAGGAGTTCTTGATAAGAAAGACTGCGAGAAAGTTAATTGGGGAAAGAAGCCTGATGAGGTAGATTATGAAAAAATCTACAAAGGCCGTTATCCTCTTCTGAGAAAAGCATACGAGAACAGTGATATCAGCAAGAATCTTGACTATCAGAAATTCGTAGCAGAGAACAGCTGGTGGCTGTCAGATTATGCTCTGTTTATGGCAGTAAAAGACCGTTTCGAAGGTGTAGAATGGACCAAATGGGCTGAGGATATCAGACTCCGCTGGAACAATGCCATGGATTATTATCGTGAAGAACTCTATTTTGATATTGAATTCCAGCAGTATATGCAGTTTAAGTTCTATGAGCAGTGGATGAAACTGAAATCCTATGCAAATTCAAAAGGAATCCAGATCATTGGAGATATTCCGATTTATGTTGCAATGGACAGTGCTGATGCATGGGCGCATCCGGAGCTGTTCCAGCTGGATCAGGATAATGTACCAATGGCAGTAGCAGGATGCCCTCCGGATGGATTTTCTGCAACCGGTCAGTTATGGGGAAATCCGTTATATCGCTGGGATTATCACAGAAATACAGGATATCAGTGGTGGATTTCCAGAATGAGTTATTGCTTCAGACTGTATGATGTTGTGCGAATCGATCATTTCCGTGGATTTGATGAATATTTCTCTATTCCATACGGAGATAAAGATGCAAGAGGCGGACACTGGGAAAAGGGTCCCGGAATTGATCTGTTCCGTAAGATTGAACAGGCGCTTGGATGGAAGCAGGTTATCGCAGAGGACTTGGGATATATGACAGATTCCGTACGTCATCTGGTATATGAGAGCGGATTCCCGGGAATGAAGGTTCTGGAATTTGCGTTTGACTCCAGAGATTCCGGATGTGCCAGTGATTATCTGCCACATAACTATCCGGAGAATTGCGTGGCGTATACAGGAACCCATGATAATGAAACTATCGTGGGATGGTGGAATAGTATCACAGCAGCTGAGAGAAAACTGGCGAGAGATTATCTGTGTGATCATGCAACACCGGAAGAAGAACTGTATAAATGTTTCATCAGTCTGATCATGCGCAGTGCTGCGCGTGTCTGCGTTATCCCAATGCAGGACTATATGGGACTGGACAACAGATTCCGAATGAATAAACCATCTACAGTTGGTACGAACTGGAAGTGGAGAATCAAGAAGAGAGATCTTACAAAGAAACTCCAGAAGGAAATATATGATGTGACACTTCGTTACGGACGTAAGAACTGGGATTAAATACATAATGAAATAATTGGAATAATGACAGCGTTTCGGATATAAATAATATTTGGAACGCTGTTTTTTTAACCGAATCAAGCAGTTATTTGGTTAAAAAAGCAACGAAGGGGATGGTTTTGTCTGCTTTGTTTCATTCAGCCAGAGTGATTTGTCAGAGGGAGAAAAAAAGGACAGTTTCGCAAGGTCTTTATTTTTGTATGAAAAAGAAAACATTGAAATTGTTTTGACAGGCGTACAATTGAAAAAGAAATGCATTGATTTTCAGGCAATGTCTGATAAAATATTAACCAGAAAAAGCAAAAGAACAGATTTTCAGGAGGGAAAATAAATGAACTATAACAGATTAGAAACCAGTCTGATCGATGTGATCAAAGAGGAACAGGCGAAGCTTGGATATATGAAAGAGAAGATCAGCCTTTATTATCCGCTCAGTTCCCTGAATCATTTCTTTGGCGGTGAGACAGATGCTGCAGGCATGATGGAGATTTTAAAAGATTTTCCTTCTTATATAGAAGAGAAATTTGGTGAAGTAGCAGTATCACACAGAGGAGATCGTTTCTGCTTCACTGTTTCGGAAAAAGCTTCCGAATATGTACATAATAATATGAAAGAGAATGAATTCATCAAGGCATTGATCGAACTGGTCGGCAGACATGGATGTACGATAGAGGAAATTAAAGAACTGTTCCATTCTTATTCAGATAAAATCATTACTGAACCAATGGATAACGAGGAGTTTGATGTGATGATCCGCTTTGGTGACGGATCAGATCCTTATTATTATTGTTTTAAAGATGAAGGATGCCATATCATTTACCACAGATTTCCGGAAGACTATGCAGATTTTGGTTTTTGATAAGAATGGGTGAAAATTTTTCAACTGCCAGATCGGCAAAAATATATGTGACATTTGCAATAAAAGTATGTTATTTTTTTGTCAAATATCAACAAAAATAAGTCGAAATTCTATATTGACAGATAGTCTCAATAATGGTAATTTTTATTTGACTTAATGTTTTCATTTATAGAAACAGGTAACATTTTATTACATTATTTTACAGGAATATAGATAAACTTGAATTGACTGTTGGAGGGAAAGATTAAATGAGAAAAACCAAAATTATCTGTACAATGGGACCGTCTACTGATAAGGGCGATGTTATGGAGCAGCTTGTGAGAGAGGGAATGGACGTAGCACGTTTCAACTTCTCACATGGACCTCATGATGAGCAGAGAGGCCGTATCCAGAAACTGAGAGAACTTCGCAAGAAATATGACAGACCTGTTGCAGCACTTCTTGATACAAAGGGACCGGAGATCAGACTTGGATGCTTCAAGGATGGTAAGGTTTCTCTGGAAGAAGGACAGATTTTTACATTTACAAATAAAGATATTGAAGGAACTAATGAGTGCGTAAGCATTACTTATAAAGAGCTTTATAAGGATGTGCGGCCGGGTGGACATATTCTGGTTGATGATGGACTTGTAGACCTGGAGGTTCAGGACATCTCAGGAAAGGACATTGTCTGCAAGGTTATTAATGCAGGTGTGATTGGCGACAAGAAGGGTGTCAATGTTCCGGGTGCAAACCTGAAGATGCCATTCATCAGTAAAAAAGACCATGATGATCTTCTCTTCGGTATCCAGGAAGGATTTGATTTCGTTGCAGCATCTTTTACACGTACTGCAAACGATATCCGCGAAGTAAGAAAAATCCTGAAAGAAAACGGCGGTGAAGAGATTCAGATCATTGCAAAGATTGAGAACCAGCAGGGCGTTGACAATATCGACGAGATTATTGAAGCAGCAGATGGCATCATGATCGCCAGAGGTGACATGGGTGTTGAGATCCCGCCGGAATATGTACCTGTTATCCAGCAGAAAATCATCCAGAAAGTTTACACAGCAGGAAAACCGGTTATTACAGCAACACAGATGCTTGACTCCATGATCTCTCATCCGAGACCAACCCGTGCAGAGGCTACAGACGTTGCCAATGCGATTTTTCAGGGAACAAGTGCAACTATGCTTTCAGGAGAAACCGCAGCCGGTAAATATCCGGTACAGGCACTTCAGATGATGAGCCGTATTGCAGAACATATGGAGCAGAATATTGATTACAATACAATCTTTAAGAAAACAGACAGAAATGAGAATCCGGATATTACAAATGCAATCGCACATGCAACCTGTCTGACCGCAATCGATCTGAAGGCCAGTGCAATCCTTGCAGTGACAAAATCTGGAAGTACAGCTCATATGATGTCCAAACACAGACCAGGATGTCTGATCGGTGCATGTACAAGCTCTGAGAGAGTCCTTCGCCAGCTGAATCTGTCCTGGGGTGTTTACCCGATGCTGATCAAAGAAGAATACAGTTCTGAGATCCTTTGCCTGAGAGCAATCGAAGCAGCACAGAAGCATAAACTTGTAAAAGTTGGCGACACTATTGTATTTGCCGGTGGTGTACCGCTTGGAATTCCGGGAAGAACAAACCTGATCCGCGTCTGCACGGTTGAGTAAGTCAGGAAAATATCAGTAGTTGAAGTGGGAAACTTGCCTGATTCGATAAAAAATCGTATTTTCAGAAAATATAAGATGTAAAAGACACAGGGGTCTGCCGTCAGAAAAGTATGACAGAAAATATTTTCTGACAGCAGTCCCTTGCTTGTGTTAGAGGAGAGAATTGTTATGAAAACAAATGAGGAAGAAGATTCGAGACATATTTTCAGAGGAGAGCTGGCATTGGTGATAGCAGTCATGATCAACAGTCTTGCTGTTATTCTGATGCTGTATTCTGGTTCAGGAATATCTGCCATATCCAGTGTTCCTTATGCATTTGAAAAAGTATTTCCGGTAATTACACTGGGAACATGGACTTATATTTTTCAGGCACTTCTGATCTTAAGTCTGATGATACTGAGAAAAAATTTGTACCTGCTTATCTGTGCAGTTTTCTGGTTGGATTTGCATTCAGTGAGTTTTTGGATGTTAATGAGGCATGGATCAATATCCTGCCAAAGACAATTCCACTCAGAGTGTTATATTTTGTGATCAGTTATCTGCTGATCTGTATAGGGATCGCACTTTCTAACAGATGCGGTCTGCCGATTATTCCTACAGATCTGTTTCCTCGTGAACTGTCAGAGATTATAAAGGTGAAATATTCTAAGATCAAGGTTTCTTTTGATGTGATCTGTCTGATGATTACTGCCTGTATGACAGGCTGATCCTGGGGCATATCAACGGACTGGGAATCGGAACAGTGATGGCGGCATTTACCATGGGAAAAGTAATTGGATTGATTGGTGATGAGATGGATAAGCACTTCCGGTTTGTGAATTTCACTCAGCACTGTTCACTTCATGTACAGTAACAGAGTTTCTTCATTGCAGGATTTTTCTTTCTATGATATACTTGACGCATTATAGAAGTAAAGATATCATAAGAAATCTGTGATGGAAGTATGTTGCAACTCTGGTATCTGAAAATAATATATTAAGGAATAGTGATGCAGATTATGAAACGGTTGCTCATAAAAAACAAAAGAAAGCTCTGGCTTTGGTTTCTGCTCCTTGTTTTTTTGTTTCTGGCATGCAGAGCTGCTTACATTACAGGCAGCAAAGCAGAACAGACCAGAAATAATGAAGTAGAAGAAAGGCAGGCAGATAGTCGGTCAATACCGAATGAAATGGAGATATTATGTTGAATCAATTTTCAAGAACAGAGCTTCTTCTGGGAAAAGAAGCAATGAATAAACTGGAGAACTCCCGCGTGGCAGTGTTTGGAATCGGAGGGGTTGGAGGATATGTATGTGAAGCATTGGTCAGAAGCGGTGTGGGGACCTTTGATCTGATCGATGATGACAAAGTATGCCTGACGAATCTTAACAGACAGATTATTGCCACCAGGAAAACTGTTGGTCAATATAAAACAGAGGTGATGCGGGACAGGATCCTGGACATTAATCCGAAAGCAGATGTGAGAATCCATAACTGTTTTTATCTTCCGGAGAATGCTGCTGATTTCGATTTTAGTGAGTATGATTATGTGGTAGATGCTGTGGACACAGTGACTGCGAAGATTGAACTGATCATGCGTGCAAAGGAGGCAGGGACTCCTGTTATCAGCAGTATGGGTGCCGGAAATAAGCTGGATGCCAGTGCGTTTCGGGTGGCGGATATCTATAAGACGAAGGTGTGTCCGCTGGCGAAGGTTATGCGTAGAGAGCTGAAGAAGCGTGGTGTGAAGAAACTGAAGGTTGTTTATTCAGAGGAACAGCCGATCAGACCAATTGAAGATATGGCGATCAGCTGCAGGTCGCATTGTATTTGTCCTCCAGGTGCTACGCATAAGTGTACGGAGCGCAGAGATATTCCGGGGAGTGTGGCCTTTGTGCCGTCTGTCGTCGGGCTGATTATTGCAGGAGAGGTTATTAAAGACCTGACTGCGGAGTACAGAAGATAAGAAGTGTTTATTTTGAGATGTGTATGGTGTCAGAAATGGTATGGTACACATCTTTTTTTGCGGGAAATATTTTGAATTGGATTGATGGATTACCTGTTAGAGTGTATAGAATTGTTATATGAGAAAAAGTCAAAATAACATAAAAATTTATAGGATTTTCAAAATATAATGAAAGAAAAAAAGAAGAATCTGTGATACACTGTCATTATTGATTGATAGAACTGTGAAGGTGCAGAATTTGGTGAATGAGAATGCCTGAACGATATCAGCGTAATAAATTGTTACTGCTTACTCCGTTCTCAGTAACTAATAAATTTCAGATTGGAGGATATCATATTGAATGAAAACAAATTACAACAGAACAGTGCAGGCCTGTTTTATCGGATATGTGGTGCAGGCTATTGTAAACAATTTTGTTCCTCTGCTGTTTCTGACATTTCAGGGCAGTTACGGGATTTCGCTGCAGAAGATCACACTTCTGGTTACTTTTAATTTCGGAATCCAGTTGCTGGTAGATCTGGCATCGATTGGATTTGTGGACAGAATAGGTTATCGTGCATCTATGATCCTGCACATACAATGGCGGCTGCAGGTCTGATTTTGCTCACAGTATTGCCGGAGTGCCTGGGAGATCCGTTTGTGGGACTTCTCATTGCAGTTATGATCTATGCCATCGGAGGCGGATTGCTGGAGGTGCTGGTAAGTCCTGTGGTGGAAGCCTGCCCTACAGATAATAAGGAAAAAGCAATGAGTCTCCTTCATTCCTTTTACTGTTGGGGACATGTGGGAGTGGTACTTCTTTCTACATTATTCTTTCGTATTTTCGGGATTGCAAACTGGAAATATATGGCGCTGGTGTGGGCATTGATTCCCATTGCAAATGGAATCTTTTTTACCAGAGTTCCCATTGCTCCACTGCTGGATGAGGGTGAAAAGGGGCTGACTATGGGAGAGCTTTTTAAGAAAAAACTCTTCTGGGTTCTGATGTTAATGATGCTCTGTGCAGGAGCCAGTGAGCAGGCGGTAAGCCAGTGGGCTTCTATCTGGCTGAGAAAAGCTTTGGAATCAATAAAACTATCGGAGATCTGGCAGGTCCCATGGCGTTTGCAATTCTTATGGGAAGCTCAAGGGCATTTTATGGGAAATTTGGAGATAAAATCAATCTGGAACGCTTTATGCAATACAGTGCAGTTCTGTGCATGGTTTCCTATCTGATGATCGCATTTATCCCGGTACCTGCGTTGGGAATCCTTGGATGTGCGGTTTGCGGTCTGTCTGTAGGTATTATGTGGCCGGGAACCTTCAGCATGGCGGCTGCCTCAGTAAAGCGTGGCGGAACAGCCCTGTTTGCCCTCCTTGCCCTTGCTGGAGATGTGGGATGTTCATCCGGACCAACCTATGTGGGGATGATTTCAGGAGCACTGAATGATAATCTGAAACTTGGAATCTTTGCGGCACTGATTTTCCCTGTGTTGATGATAATGGGGATTAAGATGATTGGAAGTCTGCAAAAATATGATTGAGATAATTAAAAAGTATGGAACGATTAATTTTTCATATTGATGTAAACAGCGCATTTCTTTCATGGGAATCAGCCAGAAGGGTAAGCCAGGGGCTGCCGGATCTCAGGGAGATTCCCTCCTGTGTGGGAGGAGATCCAAAGAAACGGACAGAGTACACACGCTGTTCCCGGACGAAATACCGGAGAAAATGTGGCCACTTCCTGTCCGTAACCTGTTATTTCTGGGAAAAGCCTCCGAGCAGAAGCTTCTGAATCAGGGAATCCGTACTATTGGTGATCTGGCAAGGGAACGGGAAGCAAATGTACAGTTCTGGCTTGGAGAAAAACCAGAGCACAGATGAAAAATGAAGACAGACAGGAAGAATAAAAGCGCAGAGATGATACTTTTTCTCTGCGCTTTTATAGCGGACTGTTATACATATTTCAGAAATTCTTCATCCGGGATCCGGGAAGTATGAATGGCATTCTGGATAGCCTGAGCCATGACTTCTGCGGCGAGAGTTCCAGCCATGTTGATATCCACAGAAACATTGCCAATGCTGGCAGCATAGATGGAATCACCGTCAGCCATAGTTGCTACAGGATTGATGCATCTGGCATAGGCACAGCGGGTCATAGAGGCAATTTTATTCAGTTCAGCCTTTGAAAAAGCCCCATTGGTGATTACAGCTCCGATGGTGGTATTGCCGGTAAACTGGTCATGAGGTGTCATAAAGCGGTATAATTCGTGGACACTGTCCAGAAACCCGCTTCTGTCAGGTGTTTTCAGCCCTGCAATTTTCTGACCATTCTGTGGACTGAAGATATCTCCCAGTGCATTGACAACGACAATTGCAGCCATCTGGAAATTTTTCACAGATACAGCGGCAATACCAAGACCTGACTTCATGGATTGTTTCATACCGTAAAGTTTTCCCACAGTTGCACCGGTACCTGCACCGATATTTCCGGTTCTGGTATCTGTTCCTGCAAATGCCTGACGGCAGGCTTCTTCGCCCATTTTTGCAGTTGGACGTATTTTAGGATCTCCGTAAGAGAGGTCATAGATACAGGACTGGCATACAAGAGGAACCAGGGCTGCACCGGTGTTATAACCGATATTTTGTGATTCCAGATAGTTCATCACACCGTCAGCAGCAGCCAGTCCATAGGCAGAACCTCCGGACAAGACAATAGCATTGATGGGATTGTCGGCAGTGACAGGAGAGGTGAGAGGAGTTTCCCTGGAAGCAGGACCGCCACCGCTTATATCGCAGCCTGCTTTTGCTCCATTTGGAAAATAAAGAACAGTTACACCGGTCTTCGCATCATGTCAGAAGTATGACCGATGCGTAAATTTGAAAGCTCTGTAATAGAAATCTCTTTTAATAATGACATAAAAATCTCCTTTATTATGTGATAGCAATTCTATGAAATACTGAGAGCAATCCAGCCCATCAGAATGTGAAGTACTGCGTCAGATATTTTCCTTGTCTTTCGCACTCTGCTGAATGTCTTGATTGCATTATTTTGTGAGATTGCTATAGATATTAATTGAATCAGGTAGGATTCCTGTTTTAAATGTGCCAGATAAAAAAACCTGACTACGGTGACAATGTAGTCAGGTTTTTTGGAAAAGGCTGTTCTTTTAAAGATTATGCACGTTTCAGTGCCACAGAAAGTGCCTTGGAATGATGCTTCCCACTACAAAGCAGAAGCCCGCTTCGATCAGTCCCTGAACGCCCACAAAAGCAGCAACGAAGACAACAGGATTGCTTACTCCAAGACTGGAAACAATACCTTGAATGTAATCTGTGTTGTAGAAGAAGAGACATAAAAAGCCCATGAAGAAGAAAGTATTCAGTAACGGGCATGCCAGTGAAGCAACGTAATAGGAAAATTTCTTCGCCGGTGATTTATATAATGCTGCGAAAATAAGTCCTGTGATCCATCCTTCCAGCACACGTGCCACGATACATACAATAAAAGTGCCAAATGGATTAATGTTAAAAAGTGCGGCAGCGAAAGCTGAACTTCCTGTGACAGCCATATAGAAGCTGGTTGCACCGAAAGCAAGTCCGCATACAGCACCACCTTTCGGTCCGAGGATGATAGCTCCTACAGCTACCGGGATGGTGAGAAGAGTGATGGATAAGCCGGGAGTACGAAGGTAGCCCAGCGGGGTAAAGGACATGAGCAGAATAATGGCAATCATCATAGCCAGCTCTACCATGTAAAGAGTGCTGCTTCTTTTTGCGGCAGCTGTTGTAGTAGTTGTTGTTGTGTTCATATGAATTCTCCTTTTGGTCTGATAAAACGGCGCAATGCGTCCCCTGCTTTTCAGACAGTTTAGAGTATGGGGATCAGGCGTTATGAAAAATATACATCAGAACAAAAGATATGAAACAAGAAATATCTTCCGGTAAAAGTTTCCGGTGTGTAGACGCCTTACAGGTCGCCTCACAAATTTAACCAGACTGTGAAGTGGATGACTTTATCCACCAGACTGTCAGATGTGGAAATCAGATGCATTTTCTTTCGAATAACGCTCCCGTAAACAATAACACATTTGATTAAAAACTGCAATATTTTATAGTATGTTTGAAAATAAATACAGGATATAGAGGTGTTTCTATATCCTGTAAAAAATATTGATTATGAGATTTAGCGTTCCATCATGCTGATGGATTCAATTCCAACGCTTCCACCGCGTACCACTTCAATTCTGTGGAATTCTTCCTTGATCAGTTTAACAACTGCATCATTCTTGGTGGCTGTCTGGACAAATTCCAGAAGCAGACTGTCTTTGCCATAGTCAATGACTTTTGCCTTGAAGGTTTCTGCAATCTGAAACAGTTCAACCTTATCTTCTTTGGAACAGTTAAAAACCTTAATATACAGAATCTCTTTCATGCGGACAAATACGTCTGTGAAATCAATAACCTTAATAACCTCGATCATACGGTTCAACTGTTTTTTGATCTGTTCAAAGGTTTCATCATCGCTGACTGTTGCGATAGTCATTCGGGATACTGTAGGATCCTCGGTGGTTCCTACAGTAAGACTGATCTATCACGAGATATGTAAATGGTTAAGTGAGTTTTGTTAATTAAAATGTACTAAAATGTCGTCTTTTTTGACAAGAAATTATAGAAAATAAACAAAATAACACAATGCAAAAAACAATGCATAAAATAAAAGAATGTCCCTTTGAGGAACATTCTTTTAACGTGTCTGAAGGAAAACTTTTAATTTGGGAAGCTGGTTGTTAAGGATAAGAGTTTCCGGAAACATGAGCTGGTGAACGAATTCTTCGGCATAGGTGAAATCTCCAACATGTTCTTTTCCGTGGCTGTCGCTGGACAAAATAACAGGAAGCTGATATTTCTGACAGAGATACAGGATTCTGGCGGCATTGGCTCTTGTGTCTCCCCGATATCCTCCGGGTGCGAGGGAAGCTTCGTTTATTTCAAAAATAACATTTTCCCGTAAAGCTGCTCTTGCCAGCGTTTCATAATCTACAGGGAAATGTGTATCGTCGCAGTGGCCGAGTATTTTTACAGCAGGATGTTTCATTGCATTGATGTAAGCTTCTGTATTCTGAGATACAGAGCCTGAACGGTAGTTCTGCCGATGCATACTAATGATAGCGTAATCCAGGTTGTTCAGCAGTTCATCTGACAGATCTGTATGTCCTGCACTGTCTAGGATGTTTAGTTCAACTCCGTAAAGAATATCTATGCCGAATCTTTTTCTGGGATAAAAAGGAAGCTTCTGAAATAAGAAGAAGTTCCGGAAGCCAGAGTTCCCGGGCCGTGGTCAGAAATCCCAAGGAGTTTCAGTCCTTTTTTGCTGGCTGCTTTTGCCATGTCAGAGATGGTACAGGTGGTTCCGTGACCGCTGGCGATAGAATGTGTGTGGATGTCAGAAAGATACATTGTTTGTCTCCTTTCCAGAGCGGTTTCTATATATGATAAGAGCCTTACGGAAGATGCAAAGCTGCTGTTTGATGGTACATTCGTTATATTCAAGTATGACAGATGAGGATTTAAATGTCAATGAGGAAACAAAATAAAAACAACTGAAATACAACAAAAATCAAATAAAAAGCAACACAAATAAACGGCTGATACATGTTAAATTATGTTGACTTCGGGAAAATGAGAAGGTATAATGGAACTATATGAAAACACGGGGGCTTATTGCTGATCAATGACAGCGATAGCACTGTTTGCTTATGTGTAGACAGTTACTTCATGAGAAAGGAGTAACATGGAAAAATTTCAAACATCAGACATTCCCGGAATTCTCTTATGAATGGCTGGAGGCTGAACTGGATACTGGTATGATTCCACAAATATGGACAGCGAAGAAATTGCTCCTAATCTTTATGACTAATCGATAAGTATATATCGAGAGGAAATGAATCCTCAGAATTAAGTAAAAAAAAGTTACCGGGAACAATGTGACCGGTAGCGAAATACAGACGCCGCACTGCCGTATGGCAAGTGCGGCGTTGTTGTTCAAAACTCTGATAGCAGAGTGAAATCAAACAAATATAAATACAGTAACAGCTCAGACAAGATGATGCAAATAAAGACACTTTTTTGGACAAACGAGGTTCTTACCCTGGAGAGCAGATCAGGGTAAAATGAAATCATCAGATATGAAGAGCGCAATTCATATATTGGAGGAAGAACAGTGAAAAGTACGGAACGGTTAATTTTTCATATTGATGTAAACAGTGCATTTCTTTCCTGGGAATCAGCCAGAAGGGTGAGCCAGGGGTTGCCGGATCTCAGAGAAATTCCTTCCTGTGTAGGAGGAAATCCAAAGAAACGGACAGGTATCGTGGTTGCCAAATCTATCCCTGCAAAAAATACGGGATCCAGACCGGCGAGCCAGTAGCTATGGCTCTTCGGAAATGTCCCAATTTGGTGATTGTTCCCAGTGATTTTGAATTATACGATAAATGTTCCCGGGCATTTAAAGCAATCTGTGCTTCCTTTGCACCTGTGATGGAATCTTTTTCCATTGATGAGGTATTTCTGGATATGACAGGTACTTCTCTGATCTATCCTGACCCTGTAGCTGCTGCTCATGAGCTGAAAGACAAGATTCACAGAGAGCTGGGATTCACAGTAAATGTAGGAATTTCTACCAATAAGCTTTTGGCAAAGATGGCATCAGATTTTCAAAAGCCGGACAGAGTACACACTCTGTTCCCGGATGAAATCCCGGAGAAAATGTGGCCTCTTCCTATCCGTAATCTGCTGTTTCTGGGAAAAGCTTCCGAGCAGAAGCTTCTGAATCAGGGAATCCGTACCATCGGTGATCTGGCAAGAGAAAGAGCATCCAATGTGCAGTACTGGCTTGGGGAAAAAACGGGACATCAGCTATGGCAATATGCCAGAGGTATCGATGATTCCCCTGTAAAAGCAGTGCCTGATGAGGCAAAAGGTTTCAGCGTGGAAACTACTTTTAACGATGATATTACTTCCATAGAGCAGGTGTTTCCCATACTTTTGGAGCAGTGTGATGTTCTGGCAACCAGAATGCGCAGAAAAGATAAGAAATGCAACTGTATTTCCGTGACTTTCCGTACTTTGGATTTCAGAAACCGTTCACACCAGACAAAGCTGGAAAATGCTACAGATCTTACAGATGAAATTTATATAAATGCTACAAGACTTTTTAAAGAATTCTGGAAAGGACAGCCGCTACGTCTGAATTGGTGTGGCACTGACAGGCCTTACAGATGGCACTTATGAACAGATGTCTCTGTTTGAAGATACAGAAAATAAAGAACGCCACAGAAAGCTGGATGCAGCTATGGATGAGATCCGGATGAAATTTGGAAATGATAAGATCACCCGTGCCAGTATTATGAACAGCAATGCACGGATTGGGCGAAAAGCGAAAGCACAGATGAAAAACGAAAAGATGGAAGAACCGTAAGTAAAGGGAGGACTGAGCATTAAGAACAATGCGACAATCCTCCCTTTATAAAAATTTCAGAAAAAGTTTTATCGTTCCATCATACTGATAGATTCGATTCCTACACTTCCTCCACGTACCACTTCAATTCTGTGAAATTCTTCCTTGATCAGTTTCACTACTGCGTCATTCTTGGTTGCTGTCTGGACAAATTCCAGGAGCAGGCTGTCTTTGCCATAGTCAATGACCTTTGCCTTGAAGGTTTCGGCAATCTGAAACAGTTCAACCTTATCTTCTTTGGAACAGTTAAAAACCTTAATATACAGAATCTCTTTCATGCGGACAAATACGTCTGTGAAATCAATAACCTTAATAACCTCGATCATACGGTTCAACTGTTTTTTGATCTGCTCAAAAGTTTCATCATCACTGACAGTTGCGATCGTCATTCGAGATACTGTGGGGTCCTCGGTGGTTCCTACAGTAAGACTGTCCAGATTGTAGCTTTTTCCGGAGAAAAGTCCGGAGATTTTGGACAGAACACCTACCTGGTTCTCAACATAGAGAGAAATCCATCTTTTTTTCATTCCTTTATCCATAATAATTTTCCTCCTGATCAACAGTCCATAATCATATCTTCTAGAGTTCCGCCTGGTTTGATCATAGGATAAACCATTTCCTCAGGGTCAATGATGAATTCAATTACTGTAGGTGCCTTTGTGTTCTTTTTTGCTTCCTCGAAGGCTGCTGCAATTTCCTCTTTTTTTGTGACACGGATTCCTTTTGCCCTGTAGCTCTCTGCAAGTCTGATGAAATCCGGTGTGTACTGTGGATATTCCATGCCTTCAGTGCGGCGGGAAAGTGCTCCTGCGCGCAGATTGGTCATAGCATAGCGTTTGCCGTAGAAAAGCTTCTGCCACTGGCGTACCATTCCAAGATACTCATTGTTAAAGATACACAGGATAACCGGAAGCTCCTCCAGAACTGCAGTTGCAAGCTCCTGAATGTTCATCTGCACACCGCCGTCACCGGAGATAACGATGACAGGTCTGTCGGGATTTCCGATTTTGGCTCCGATGCCGCCTGGAAGACCATAGCCCATTGTTCCCAGACCACCGGACATGATCATCTGTTTGCCCTCTGTGATTTCCGCATACTGGGAGACAAGCATCTGATGCTGTCCTACATCTGTTACGATAATACTGTTCTCAAATTGTTCGTTGATCTCTTTCAGGATATCCATCGGACTTAAAAGATCATTTGGACGCATTTTAAGCGGATGCTCTTCTTTCCAGTTTTTGATCAGGTTAAGCCACTTGTCCGTTGAACATTCCTGGACGTATTCGTTCATTTTGGTGATAGCCTCTTTTGCATCAGCAACAATGGGGATATCTACCTGAATGTTTCGGGAAATGGATGCTGTATCAATATCAATGTGGATAATCTGGGCATGTGGTGCAAATTCATGAAGTTTTCCGGTGATTCTGTCATTGAATCTGGTTCCGATGGAGAACAGCACATCGCAGTTGCTGACTGCCATGTTTGCTGCATAGGCACCATGCATGCCGAGGTTTCCGATATAAAGCGGATGGTCAGTAGGAATGGAACCTTTGCCCATTACGGTTGTGACAACCGGTACTTTTGTTTTTTCTACTACTTCCCGGAAGATTTCGTGGGCGCGGGAGATTACTACACCGCCGCCTGCAAGGAATAAAGGACGTTTTGCCTTGTTTAAAAGTTTGATGGCACGTTTGAGCTGGCCGATATGGACATCTGTGTTGGGCTTGTATCCGCGGATATTTACATTTTTAGGATATTCAGCGCTGCCGAGTTCTGCCATTACGTCCTTTGGAAGGTCGATAAGGACAGGTCCCGGACGGCCGGTGCGGGCAATGTAGAAGGCTTCTTTGATGATACGTCCCAGGTCTTCACGTCTGCGGACAGTAACGCCGTATTTGGTGATGCTTCTGGTGATTCCTACGATGTCTACTTCCTGAAATGCATCGTTGCCGATGAGGTGGCGGGCTACCTGGCCGGTGAAGCATACAAGAGGTACGCTGTCATAGTTGGCGGTTGCAAGTCCTGTTACAAGGTTGGTTGCTCCGGGACCGCTGGTTACCAGACATACGCCGACTTTGCCGGTGGTTCTGGCGTAGGCGTCGGCTTCGTGGACAAGGGCCTGTTCGTGACGGGGGAGGATGATTTTGACATCGTCCTGTTTGTAGAGTTCGTCACTGATGTCGATGGTACAGGCTCCGGGGTAGCCGAAGAGGTATTCTACGCCTTCTTCTTTTAAGGCTTTGACTAAGAGTTTGTTGCCGGATATTTGTTTCATATGGGGGGACCTCCTTTTTGGTGTATAGGGACGCTCAGAAATTTATTTGTTTGGTGTGCGGTTTCGGAGTCTAGTATATCTAAGTGTCTGAAAATCTGCTAAAATCGTTCAGAAAATCTCAAACTCGCTGCGCTCAGACAGTGAGATTTTTCTGAACAACGC
>ENA-OQJH01000159-OQJH01000159.1-human-gut-metagenome-genome-assembly--contig:-NODE-159-length-39910-cov-26.884197_pt1 | contig 39910 bp, 43 predicted proteins | sample MGYA00242597_ERZ504763 | MGnify/ENA primary metagenome ERZ504763 (study PRJEB26092, sample SAMD00036359) | human gut metagenome | host: Homo sapiens | study: EMG produced TPA metagenomics assembly of... | reverse complement strand
TTTAAAATTTCATTACACTTTCAAAAGTCAATTTTATTTTCCTTGATTTTCAGGTTTAAAATTCTATAAACTTGTTACAAATTGTGGTGAGTTTTCTTGTTTATCACAAGATGATGTAGTATTCTCTTTTTACCGATTCTAACAGTTAATCCTGATCTGTTCTGGAAGCTGGCTTACAATCTTTCTTTCTCCGAATAATTTATGATAGAATTCATATCCTGAATTAGAGTCTTCTGTTATTACCAGATCTGTTGGATATCCTCTTTTGCCTGCAAATTATATAACTGATAAGTTTCATTATATATTCTTTTGGCGTTTTGATATTTCTGACTGTCTCGCTCTTGTCTCATGCCGTAAATTTCTTCGATACTATATGGTAAATGTTCCAGACTATCCCTTGTGACCAAAACGAAATAATTGTCACTGCCTTTTACCATTCTGGTAAATTCTTTACTGCGCAAAAATGGTGCTCCTTCATCAATAAATATAATGCATTGCTGCAGGGTGGCAAGCCTTTCTTTCCATGAAGCGTTTTCCATTACTACACATCGTTTTTCACATATTTGGGTAATTCCTGATGATATGCCATTGTTCTCATAATCAGAAATCATTCTAAGAAGTTCTGTTTTTCCTGTTGCAGAATCTCCCTGAATGACTGTGATATTTCTCTTTACTGTAAGATGATAATGAACTCGTTTGTTGTATATTTCAATATCATACTTTCCTGTCATGTTTTATTATCCCCTCAATAATCGGTTTACAATGATTTCGTCATCCAGTTCCAGCATGGAATGAACCGTTTTTCCTGTGTTTACAATATAGATATCAAATGACTGTTTTCCAAAGTCCATGATATAGCCCAGGCGAATTGTGATGTCTTTTTGTTCTGCCAGTTTTAAAATCCATTGTGCACAGTTGTTTCCGCAGGCAGATGCGTTAAATATATGATCTGGATCATTTTGCATCAATATCAGAGTTTTTACTCCTCCTGAGAGGCGTTCCGGTGGAATCGGGCCGAGAAATGGGCTGTCAATCATACATGGACCTTTTACCTCTGATCCATCTATATCTTTGATCATTTTTCTGGAAGTTTCTGATGTGATCCACTCATCTTCATATGTGTTATTGAAAAACACATCAGGATTAAAAATATAATTGTCTCCCGGATTGTCCCCAAAAAATATTTTCAGCATCTTGTATTCCTCCATTCTGTCAAAACTGATTATCTTTTCTTATTTTATCAAAAATATCTTCCTGTTTCCAGCATCACAAAAACAGCAGAGAACTTTTTTATCATTCTCTGCTGTTTCTCTACCATTTGCTTTAAGGTGTTAAAGCAAACATATTATTTCTTTCTGACAATAACCTTATCCAGATGCCAGATATCATCTACATATTCCTGGATGGTTCTGTCGGATGTGAATTTACCGCTGCATGCTGTGTTGAGGAGCGCTTTCTTAGCCCAGCCTTTTTCGTCTCTGTATGCTGCTTCTACGCGTTTCTGTGCGTCTGCATAGGAACGGAAGTCTGCGAGGATGAAGTAGCGGTCTGCTCTGTCTGTGTTCTTTGTGTTGAGAAGTGAATCGTACAGGTCACGGAAGAGTTCTGTATCATTGGAGAAGGTTCCGTTGATGAGCTGCATCAGTACCTGACGGATTTCTTCGTCTGTGTTGTAGATTACGTTTGGATCGTATCCGCCGTTGTTTTCGTAGTTGATTACTTCGTCGGAGCTTAAACCGAAGATGAATGCGTTTTCTGCGCCAACTTCTTCTACGATCTCTACGTTGGCACCGTCCATTGTTCCAAGTGTAGGAGCACCGTTGAGCATGAACTTCATGTTACCTGTACCGGATGCTTCTTTACTTGCTGTGGAGATCTGCTCGGAAACGTCTGCTGCTGCGAAGATCCACTCAGCGTTGGATACTCTGTAGTTTTCGATGAATACAACTTTGATCTTGCCGTTGATGGAAGCGTCATTGTTTACTACATCTGCTACGGAGTTGATGAGTTTGATGATCTTCTTGGCTGTTGCGTAACCTGCGGATGCTTTTGCACCGAAGATGAATGTTCTTGGATAGAATTCCATTTCCGGATGCATCTTGATCTGGTTGTACAGATAGATAACATGCAGGATGTTCAGGAGCTGACGTTTGTACTCGTGAAGTCTCTTAACCTGTACATCGAAGATGGAGTGCGGGTCTACTTCTACGCCATTGTGCTCAAGGATATATTTAGCCAGACGCTCTTTGTTCTTGAACTTAATGTTCATGAATTCCTGGAGTGCTTTCTCATCATCAGCATAAACTGCCAGTTTCTTTAACTGTGGAAGGTCTGTAACCCAGTCCGGTCCGATGTGCTCTGTGATCCAGTCTGCAAGGAGTGGATTTGCGTGGAGCAGGAAACGTCTCTGAGTGATACCGTTTGTCTTGTTGTTGAATTTCTCAGGCATCATTTCATAGAAGTCTTTTAATTCCTGATTCTTCAGGATTTCTGTATGAAGGCGTGCAACACCGTTTACAGAATAGCCTGCTGCGATTGCAAGGTGAGCCATCTTAACCTGTCCATCGTAGATAATTGCCATCTTTTTGATCTTCTCGTAATTTCCCGGATATTTTGCCTGGATCTCAAGGATGAAACGACGATTGATCTCTTCGATGATCTGGTATACACGCGGAAGCAGTCTGGAGAAGAGCTCGATCGGCCATTTCTCAAGTGCTTCGGACATGATAGTATGGTTTGTGTAAGCAACAGATTTGGTTGTTACTTCCCATGCTTCATCCCATCCGAGTCCTTCTTCGTCCATGAGGATACGCATTAACTCTGCTACTGCTACAGTCGGATGTGTATCATTCATCTGGAAGGTTACTTTTTCATATAATTTATGGATATCGCCATGTTTCTTTTTATATTTGGCAATTGCTGCCTGGAGGCTTGCAGATACAAAGAAGTACTGCTGTTTCAGTCTCAGCTCTTTACCTGCATAGTGGTTGTCGTTCGGGTAAAGAACTTCTACGATATTGCGGGCAAGGTTCTCCTGCTCTACAGCTTTCTTGTAATCACCCTTGTCAAAGGAATCAAGCTCGAAGTCTACGATCGGCTCTGCATCCCAGATACGAAGTGTGTTTACTACATCATTGTCATATCCTGTGATCGGCATATCATAAGGAATGGCTTTTACTGCCTGATATCCTTCATGGATAAATTTGCTTCCGCCCTTTTCAGGATCGTACTCTACTCTTACATATCCGCCGAAGTGTACTTCCTTGGCATATTCCGGACGACGCAGTTCGAATGGGTAGCCGTTCTTTAACCAGTTATCCGGTACCTCGATCTGATAACCGTTCTGGATTTTCTGTTTGAACATTCCGTAGTGGTAACGGATTCCGCAGCCATATGCTGCGTAATTTAAAGTTGCGAGAGAATCAAGGAAGCATGCAGCCAGTCTTCCCAGACCACCGTTTCCAAGTGCCGGATCCGGTTCCTGATCTTCGATACAGTTAAGGTCAAATCCCAGTTCTTCGAGAGCTTCTTTTACTTCACCGTAAGCGCAAAGGTTGATCAGGTTGTTTCCGAGAGCACGTCCCATCAGGAATTCCATGGACATATAGTATACGATCTTCGGATCCTGTTCGTCATAAGCTTTCTGTGTTGCAAGCCAGTTATCAATGATAACGTCTTTTACAGAGTAGCTTACTGCCTGAAAAATCTGCTCCTGTGTAGCTTCTTCAATTGTTTTTCGATAGAGGAATTTTACGTTGTCTTTTACGCTTTTCTTGAATGCCTCTTTCTTGAACATTTCGTTTGTCATTTCATACCTCCCGTAATGGTTTCACTGTTCACTTTATTATCAGCAATACACCCTGCGGATATTGCCGGTGAACCTCTTCATTCCGTCAACTCTTCTGTTTTCTCATATCAGAGAAATTGGGGGCAAAGAATCTCTGCCTCCAATTTCCTCTCTGAAATCAGACTGTCAAAGATAATGATACTCTTTTTTCGACAGTCTGTCATGTGTATAATTGCCGAAATTTATAACATTTTTTTATCGTGCATTGCGAAAGTAGTATATTTCCTGTGAAATACCTGTAACTTATCATTACCTTATCAGTAATTGACCGAATGTTGTCAATTACAGTTTCTTAACACCCATAGTTACTGCTTCTTTGTTGATGTTCCACTCTTTCACATAACCATCGGTCTCGCCAAGTACCATTTCGTCTGCAAGTACTTCTGACTTGATCTCATCTTCGTGTGTTTTCATGACATCCTGGATCTTGTCGTTTCCGTGAGCGTATACTACGATCTTGTCCATAACTTCGAAGCCAGCTTCTTTTCTCATGGTCTGGATCTTGCTGATGATCTCACGTACAAATCCTTCTTCGATCAGTTCAGGTGTCAGGTTTGTATCCAGGACTACGGATGTTTCACCGTCAGATTCAGATACATAACCCTCTGTCTGTGCTGTTTCAATAAGAAGGTCTTCTTCTGTAAGCTCTACATCGTTTCCGTTGATATCCAGTTTCAGGACACCGTTGGCTCTCAACTCGTTCATTGCTGCTGTTCCATTGATGTCTGTGAGAGCCTGTCTGATTCCTCCAAGGAGTTTACCGTATTTCGGTCCTACTGTACGAAGCTGCGGTTTGAAGCTGTAGGAGATAAAGGATTCTACATCATCTGCGAATTTTACTTCTTTGACATTCAGTTCGTCTGCGATGATGTCAGTGTAGAATTCACTCATTTTCTTCTCAGCTTTTACATACATGGTTCCGATCGGCTGACGATTCTTGATGTTTGCTGTATTTCTGCAGGCACGTCCCAGAACTACGATCTCCAGAAGCTCTTTCATGTCTGCTTCCAGATCTTTGTCGATCCATGCTTCGTTTACAGTTGGGAAGTCGCAGAGATGGATACTCTCCGGAGCATCTTTATCCACGCTTCTTACCAGGTTCTGATAGATGTCTTCTGTCATGAACGGGATCATCGGAGCAGCTGTCTTGGCGATGGTTACCAGTGCATGGTACAGAGTCATGTAAGCATTGATCTTATCCTGCTCCATTCCCTTTGCCCAGAAACGTTCGCGGCTTCTTCTTACATACCAGTTACTCATCTCATCTACGAATTCCTGAAGTGCTCTTGCTGCTTCCGGGATCTTGTAATTAGCCAGATCATTGTCTACAGCCTGAACAGTTGTGTTTAATCTGCTGAGGAGCCATTTGTCCATAACAGGAAGCTGGTCATAGTTCAGTTCATATTTGGTCGGGTCGAAGTTGTCGATGTCTGCATATAATACGAAGAATGCGTAAGTATTCCACAGTGTACTCATGAATTTACGCTGTCCTTCCACAACTGCCTTGCCATGGAAACGGTTCGGAAGCCATGGAGCACTGTTGATGTAGAAGTACCATCTGATGGCATCTGCGCCGTATTTGTTCAGTGCATCGAATGGATCAACTGCATTTCCTTTGGACTTACTCATCTTCTGTCCGTTCTCATCCTGGACATGTCCCAGAACGATTACGTTCTTGTATGGTGCTTTGTTGAAGAGCAGTGTGGATTCTGCAAGGAGTGAGTAGAACCATCCACGAGTCTGGTCTACTGCCTCGGAGATAAAGTTTGCAGGGAACTGCTGCTCAAATAATTCTTTGTTTTCAAATGGATAATGATGCTGTGCGAAAGGCATTGCTCCTGAGTCGAACCAGCAGTCAATAACCTCCGGTACACGATGCATTTCTCCACCGCACTCCGGACACTTCAGTGTAATCTCATCGATGTATGGGCGGTGAAGCTCTACTGTCTTGGCTCTCTCATCACCGCTCATCTCGAATAACTCCTGACGGCTTCCGATGGAATGCATATGTCCGCATTCACACTGCCAGATGTTCAGTGGAGTTCCCCAGTAACGGTTACGGCTGATACCCCAGTCCTGAACGTTTTCAAGCCAGTCGCCGAAACGTCCTTTACCGATGCTCTCAGGGATCCAGTTGATTGTATTGTTATTTCTGATCAGGTCATCCTTAACTGCTGTCATCTTGATGAACCAGGATTCTCTTGCATAGTAGATCAGTGGTGTGTCACATCTCCAGCAGTGTGGATAATCATGCTCGAATTTCGGAGCATCGAAGAGCTTGCCTTCTTTGTCCAGATCTGTGAGGACCATAGGATCTGCTTTCTTTACGAAAACGCCTGCGTATGGTGTCTCTTTTGTCAGGTTACCCTGTCCGTCTACGAACTGTACGAATGGCAGTTCATAGTTACGTCCGATTCTGCTGTCGTCTTCACCGAATGCAGGTGCGATGTGAACGATACCTGTACCATCACTCATAGTAACGTAGTTATCACAGGTTACGAAATGAGCTTTCTTTTTCTGTTTTGCTGCTGCCTCTCCTGCACATGCAAAAAGCGGCTCGTATGCTTTGTATTCCAGGTCTGTTCCTTTGTAGGTTTCCAGAACTTCATATGCTTTCTCGCCTTCTTCTTTTGCAAGTTTGCCAAGGACTTTGTCAAGGAGTGCTTCTGCCATATAATAGATATATCCGTCTGCTGCCTTTACTTTGCAGTAAGTCTCATCCGGGTTTACGCAGAGTGCAACGTTGGACGGAAGTGTCCATGGTGTTGTTGTCCATGCAAGGAAGTATGCATCTTCACCAACAACCTTGAATCTTACAACTGCGGAGCGCTCTTTTACAGTTTTGTATCCCTGGGATACTTCCTGTGCGGAAAGAGGGGTACCGCATCTTGGACAGTAAGGAACGATCTTGAAGCCTTTATACAGAAGCTTCTTGTTCCAGATTTCTTTTAATGCCCACCATTCGGATTCAATATAATCGTCATAGTAAGTTACGTATGGATGTTCCATATCAGCCCAGAAACCAACAGTAGAGGAGAAATCCTCCCACATTCCTTTATATTTCCAGACGCTTTCCTTACACTGTTTGATGAATGGCTCCATACCGTATTCTTCGATCTGCTCTTTGCCATCCAGACCAAGTTTCTTCTCTACTTCCAGCTCTACCGGAAGTCCGTGAGTATCCCATCCTGCTTTACGCGGAACCATGTAGCCCTTCATTGTACGGTATCTCGGGATCATATCCTTGATAACGCGGGTAAGTACATGGCCGATGTGCGGTTTACCGTTTGCAGTAGGCGGTCCGTCGTAGAATGTATAGGTTTCTCCCTCTTTTCTGTTCTCCATACTTTTCTCAAAGATATGGTTTTCTTTCCAGAATTCTTCTACTTTTTTTTCACGGTCTACAAAGTTTAAGTTCGTATCAACTTTCTGGTACACAGTAATTTACCTCCTGTTTAAATTATTTGTATCAGACACCTGAAAATATGCAGGACGTTTATATACGCTGAAAAATATTTCCGGTGTCCTTTAAGAACGAAAATAAGCCCATAAAAAAATCGCCCTTTTGTAAAAGGACGAAGGTTTATTGACGTTCGCTATACCACCTGTTACATTGTACGGGCATCCTCTGCCGATACATGAATCTTTTAACGGGGATTTCCGTCAGCTCTTACCTGTCTGTACACCCTTCAGAGCTGCAACTCCGGAGTGATCTTCACTGCATTTACTCACCACCGGGCTCACACCCTCCCCGGTTCGCTGTCTGCTTTCCCCTGCAGTTACTCTCTCCATCAACGTTTTTGTGGACATATCATTTATTTAACTATGCGGATTCATTATAAGGTCACAAAATTCACTGTGTCAAGTATTTTTTTGAATATTAGGGTAATCCTGTTACTGTTTAATAACACTGGTTACTGTCAAACTCCCGAACAGTAACACACTGTTAACATACTATCATATAAATTTTACACAGGCATTGTAATTAATGATATAATAAGGTAGAATATTTTGTCCGAACGTCATTTAAAACGATGTACTAGGATATGGAAAGCAACTACTATGTATATTTAATGAAGGGTAATTTCAAATGTTTAAAACAAAATTTCATAAATTAATGAAACGTTTCCTCACCGGAATGCTTTGTGCAGGGATTCTGACCTCCCAGCCTGCAGTCACTTACGCTGCCGAGACCTCTGCCACTCCTGAAGCCGGTCATTCAGAAACCTATTCACAGGCCTCAGATATCGATTCTGTCAAAGGATGGCCCACCGGTCCTAATATCGAGGGACAGTCCGCAGTGCTGATGGATGCAGTCACTGATACTATTCTTTATTCCAAGAATGCCAAAGATAAGCTATATCCCGCCAGTATCACTAAGATCATGACCGCTCTTCTGGCCTGTGAATATCTGAATATGGACGATACGATCACCATGTCGCAGGAAGCGGCTTATGGGATTGAGGCCGGAAGCTCCAGCATTTATGCAGAAACAGGAGAAGTTTTCACAGTAGAGCAGGCCCTGATGGCTCTGATGCTGGAATCCGCCAATGAGATGGCTCTTGCTCTGGCAGAAAAAACAAGCGGTTCTGTAAAGAAGTTTGTTGAACTGATGAACCAGAGGCAGCTCAGCTTGGCTGTAAGAACACCCATTTTAATAATCCAAATGGTCTTCCGGATGAGACGCATTATACCACCGCAGGTGATATGATGAAGATTGCAAAGGCAGCCTGGTATAATCCCAGATTCCGTAAATTTGTGACCACACAGGTTTATGAGATTCCTCCGACTAATAAGCAGTCTGAAACCCGTTATCTTCTCAATCACCATAAGATGATGCCCGGACAGTCTTATGCATACGATGGGGTTCTGGGAGGAAAGACCGGATACACCGATGCAGCGGGAAGTACGCTTGTCACCTATGCCAAGAGAGGAAATTCCATTCTCATTGCAGTTGTGCTGAATTCTACAAACGGTGCTTTTCCTGACACAACTTCTCTGCTGGATTACGGCTTCGACAATTTTGAAAAAGTAGACTTGAATATAGATACCGATCCGGTACCGGCAGTATTTCTCCCATGCGAAAAGCACCTGTTAAAGGACTGGAATAATCTGTGTTCCTTCTATTATATGAGGCATGTGTACGTAACTGTCCCCACAGGAACCGATGTGAGCCAGCTTGTAAAGAAGCAGAAACTTCTGAACAATTCTGTCGGTCCAAAGCGAATTAAAAGTAAATATTATTTAGACGGCCATATGGTCGGATATGGAATGCAATATGAAAAGGAAATCCTTTCAGATTTCCTTCTCAACGCTTCTTTTTAGTTTTCGCCTGAGGCGGAGGACTTCTTTTCTTTCACGAAGTTCCTCTGCTTCTTCTGTATCTGTGAAACGCAATGTCTTCACAGCGAAATATTTCTCATCTTCTGTTTTTCGGATGCGGATCTTGCCTCTTATCAGCCCATGTTCTTCACAATTGGATATGCTGTAATAAACCTTTGGATTATTCATAAACCATCGGAGTTTGCGCTTTGCAGGCAGATGACAGACCGGACATCTGGTGCTGGTCACCTCGCGGTCTTTCATGATTCGCTCTCTTGTGGCAAATTCTCTGGATACATATTTGTCATGATCCGGATAGGAAATATGTATCTCGTCTTTTTTCTTCTTTGGATTCTGGTAAACATCCAGTGACGGATGATTGATGATGATTATGTTATTTATTTTCTCCAGGACTTTCGCTGTATACCAGGCATCTGCAAGCGCCCGGTGAAATCCCCTGGATTTCTCTATTTTCAGCTCATCGATCGCATGCTCCAATGCACACCTGTGTGTACCGTCATCATAACTGATACTGTATAGTTTCTGCACATCATAATAGGTCACAGGTCCGGGAAGCAGATCCAGCAGGCCATAGAACTTCATATTTCTCTGAAGTTCCATCACGTCCTGATTTCCCCAGGTAAAAAAGTACCAGTCTTCTCCGCACCAGTCAATAAATTCCCTGACTGCCTGCTCAAAGGGCACTCCTTTCATAAGATCTTTATAATCTACATGAATTACCTCATGGATGCTGTCATGAATCCATTTATAGACCTGTGGTTTGATCAGTCGGTGAAAATGATCCGTTATTTCTTTTTTGCTGTTTACTTTTACAGCCCCAATCTCGATAATCTCAAATGGAAGCCTGTCGTTACGTGTTTTCTTTCCCGAAGGATTCTGATTCCATTCCAGGTCAAAGACAATATAGTTCATTCATCCGGTCCTTTTTGTTTATTACTTTTTCGCATTTATTTTCCACTGCTGATAGACATATTATTTCACAATCTTCAGTTCATACTGTCTGGTTCCCAGACCAATCTTCTCTGCCTGATCCAGTGTTGCCTGCCATTCAATGTTCGGGTTGGAATCTTTGAAATGGTCGTGGTGGCAATGCCAGTCAGGTTTTGCCAGATGTTCTCCAAGCTGGCTGTTCTCGATCGGAGTTGCTTTCAGACAGGCATCTGCGCAGGCCTGGTCCAGAGCAACCGGGTCAAAGCTTGCAAACATTCCGATATCAGGAAGGATTGGTGCATCATTTTCGCCATGGCAGTCACAGTTCGGGCTGATATCCTGAACAAGTGCTACATGGAAATGCGGACGGCCATGACAGACTGCCTGTGCATATTCTGCCATCTTACGGTCAAGAAGTTCATTCGCACTGCTGTTTGGATTGTATACTGCATCAAAACCGCAGGCTCCGATACAACGGCCACAGCCTTTACATTTATCATAATCAATGACTGCTTTTTTATTCGGATATGTAATCGCATCACTTCCGCACTCTTTCGCACAGCGACGGCATCCGCGGCAGAGTTCTTCATTTACTGCAGGTTTTCCGCTGGCATGCTGTTTCATCTTACCTGCGCGGCTTCCGCATCCCATTCCGATATTCTTCAGTGCACCGCCGAAGCCGGTTGCTTCATGTCCTTTGAAGTGGCTTAAGCTGATAAAAATATCTGCATCCATGATCGCATGTCCGATCAGTGCAGTCTGACAATATTCACCGTTAACTACCGGTACTTCTACTTCGTCTGTACCGCGTAAGCCATCACCGATGATGATCTGGCATCCTGTTGAAATGCTGTTAAATCCGTTGAGATTTGCGCACTCCAGATGCTCCAGTGCATTCTTACGGCTTCCCGGATAAAGAGTGTTGCAGTCTGTGAGGAACGGAAGTCCTCCCTGCTCTTTACAGAGATCAGCTACTGTTTTTGCGTAATTCGGGCGCAGGAAAGCCAGATTGCCAAGTTCTCCGAAATGCATTTTAATAGCCACGAATTTTCCATCCATATCAATGTCTTTGATTCCGGCTGTAACGCAGAGTTTCTTCAATTTATCAAGCTGGCTGGTGCCAACCGGACATCTGAAATCAGTAAAATAAACGGTTGATTTTTCCATCGTTTTTCCTCCTGTTTTTATTGATCAAAATTTGATTTTCTTTTTTATTTTATCACAAGATGCAGGTTCTTTTTCGAGATATTTTTTTGCTTACATCTGTTCGTAAAATTTTGTCACCCTTTTGTATTCTGCAGGCAAAGTGATCTGCTCTACCACAACATCTCCATCTTCTGCATTGTGGTAACGGTAAATGTAAACGCCTTCCTGGATCTCATCTCCTTCGATCAGAGAAACTGCCAGATATCCCTGTCCTTCAAATTCAAAGGTATCCATGATTGCAAAATCCCGTTCTGTTCCGTCAGATACCGGAATGCTGATTACTTCATATTCTTCCATAGTATGTTTTCCTTTCATTCATAAGCAGTCTTATTCTTATTTTCGCTGTTTTTTATTGTAGCAAAGAGTGTTAATTATATCAATCCTATTTAACCGAATCAAGTAAGTCGTTACTGTTCACTCCGTTCACAGTAACAGTAAGGCCCCTGCGGGTTACAAAAAGAAAGACTGCACCTCCAATGAGCACAGCCTTTCCGGTTTGGTATATTTTATTCAGTTCTGCTTACAATTGCTTATGCCATAATCGGTTTTAATGCTTCTGCAAGCTTTTCTTTCTCAGCTTCTGCCTCTTCCAGATTCTTGCCGAGAGTTGTGTAATAGATTTTGATCTTTGGTTCTGTTCCGGATGGGCGGACAACTACTGTCTCGCCGTTATCCAGCTTGTAGATCAGTACGTTTGCTGCAGGAAGTCCTGTTTCTTCCGGTTTCTGGTAATCTGTTACTTTTACTATAGTATGACCTGCGATCTCTGTGAGAGGTTTGTCACGAAGTCCCTGCATCAGAGCTGACATCTTATCCATTCCGCTTAATCCCGGGAATTCGAAGCTGTCTACTTTATTCAGGTAACGTCCGTACTGTGCATAGATCTCTTCCATTCTCTGTTTCAGGGAACTTCCTATACTTCTGTAATATGCAGCCATTTCACAGATCAGCATAGATCCGATAACAGCATCCTTGTCACGTACATATGGTCCTGCAAGGTATCCGTAGCTCTCTTCAAATCCGAAGATAAATCTGTCTACTTCATCTGCTGCTTCAAGCTGTGCGATCTGATCGCCGATCCACTTGAATCCTGTAAGTACGCTTCTGAGTTCTACTCCATAGTGCTCTGCCACTGCATCTGCAAGTGGTGTGGAAACAATGGATTTCACTGCTACCGGGTTCTTTGGCATTGTGCCTTTTTCAATGCGGCCTGCACAGATATAGTCAAGAAGGAGTACACCTACCTCATTACCTGTTACCAGTTCATAGGAACCATCCGGGCATTTCATTGCGATACCAACACGGTCTGCATCCGGATCAGTTGCAAGCATTAAGTCTGCACCTGTTTCTTTTGCGAGATTTAATCCAAGCTCCAGAGCTGCAAAGATTTCCGGGTTCGGATAGCTGCAGGTTGTGAAGTATCCGTTCGGATATTCCTGTTCCGGAACGATTGTGATATCTGTGATTCCGATATCTTTTAATACCTGAGTTACAGGTACAAGTCCTGATCCGTTTAACGGGCTGTAAACCAGTTTCAGTCCTGCTGTCTTGCAGAGACCCGGACGAACCTGACGGGATTCGATAGCTTCATAGAGAGCCTGCTTGCAGTCATCTCCTACAAAACGAATCTTTCCCTGTTCTACGCCTTCTGCGAAGGACATATATTTCGCACCTGTAAGTACGTCTGTTTTCTGGATCTCTTCATATACAATGGCAGCTGCATCGTCTGTCATCTGGCATCCGTCAGGACCGTATGCTTTGTATCCGTTGTACTTAGCCGGGTTGTGGGATGCTGTTACCATAATACCTGCATTGCATTCATAGTAACGTGTTGCAAAGGAAAGTGCAGGTACAGGCATCAGTGCGTCATAAATTCTGACATTGATATCATTTGCCGCCAGTACGCCTGCTGCTGTTTTTGCAAATACATCACTCTTAAGACGGCTGTCATAGCTGATGGCTACTGTCTGATTACCGCCCTGTGTTTTTACCCAGTTCGCAAGTCCCTGTGTTGCCTGGCGAACTACATAAATATTCATACGGTTGGTTCCGGCTCCAAGTACTCCGCGAAGTCCGGCAGTTCCGAATTTCAGCGCTACTGCGAAACGATCTTTGATCTCTTCGTCATTTCCTTCGATTTTGGATAATTCCGGATTAAGATCCGCATCCTGCAGATCTGCTGCCAACCAACGTTTGTATTCTTCCTGATACATTTTGACCACTCCTGCCTTATTTTTTAGATTTTTTAAGATATTTCCATAATATCATAAATCAGACAAATCAGCAACAAGACAGCGAGATTTCAATCAAATTTTAAAAATTACTTTCTTTTCTGTTTGTCCGCTCTCTGCAGGCGTTTCCTATATTGGTCAGGCAGAGCACTGTGGTGATCAGGAAAGTCCGGGGATCAGAATGATCCACCAGGAACCTGTCATTAATGCCTTATCTGACAGAGACAGCATACTTCCCCATGTGATAACCTCTATGGGAAGTCCAATGCCCATAAAGCTTAAAGTAGCTTCAGAGATCATTGCAGTTCTTACATTCATGACTACCATAAACATAATGGATGAGAAAAAGTTCGGCACCAGATGCTTCCACAAAATACGGAAGAATCCCGCTCCCATACATCTTGCAGCGATGATATACTCACTGTTTCGTATCTGCCGTACCTCTGTGCGTACTACTTTCGCAATACTGGTCCAGCTGGTCACACCGATCACAAAGGACAGACTCAGGATATTTGCATCTCCCATAATAGCCTGCAGCAAAATGATCAGGAGCAGAGTTGGTATACTTAAGAATATTTCTGTAAATCTCATGATCAGTTCATCAAGCCAGGCAGGTGCCACTCCACTGAAGGCACCGACTACCACTGCAATAAAAGTAGAAATAACTGTGGCTAATCCACCGATCAAGATCGAGATTCTTCCTCCATACCAAATCATGGAAAAAATATCCCTTCCCATAGTATCTGTTCCAAAAAGGAACTCCCTGTCAGGAGCTTTATTATAGTTTAACAGATCCATATAAGCAGGATCCTTTGTCATGATCAGTTCCGCACACAGGCAGCCCAGTACGATAAGAATCAGGATTGCTGCTGAAACAACGGGTTTTCCCTGATACCACTTTTTCTTTGATTTGGGAATTACGGTTTCTGTCTTTCTGTTTCCTGCCAGTTCAAATAAATGATTGGTCATCCTTCTACTACCTCCGATTTCTCGGTTATTACTTCATCCTTCATACGGGGATCTATCTGTTCATTAATAGTCTGACTGACGATATTACAGAAAATAACCAGGATTCCTGACATCATACAAAGCAGCATCAGCAGATTGTAATCATGATATCTGGCACTCTCATAGGACAGAGCTCCGATTCCGGGATAAGAGAATACACTTTCTACCACATAGGTTCCTCCAAGTACATGGGGGACTGCAATGGCCATAATACTCAGATAAGCAGGCATTACATTTCGGACACAATGTCTGAACATAAGCTTTTTCTTATCCAGGCCTTTTGCCTTTGCCAAAAGTACATAATCTGCGCGAACCTCTTCAAGGATCTTATTTCGGATCATGTAAGCATAATACCATAAATGCTCCATGACCACGATGGTCAGAGGCATGATCAGATGCAGCACTCTGTCACCGATATCTCCTGCATTTCCTGTACTGTAAGCTCCACTGCTTGGCAGGATCTTAAGATTTACGGAAAAAACAAGGATCAGGACCAGAGCCATCCAAAACTCAGGAATACAACTGGATATGGTTCCCAGCTTACACAGGATCCGGTCTGCCAGCCGGTTTTCGTACCAGGCACACAGGATTCCCAGGAGCAAGGCTCCGGCAAACATAATGATAAATCCGATTCCTCCAAGTACAAGTGTATTGCCAATACGGCCGCCGATCACTTCTACCACATCCTGTTTATATTTAAATGAAATTCCAAATTCTCCATGAAAGGCATTTTTTACCCACTTCACATACTGCACAGAAATCGGTTCGTTCAATCCCAGTTTTCCCATAGCCCATTCACGTTCTTCCGGACTCATCTTCTCTGTACGGTCACCATAATAGGAGATCAGCGGATCTCCCGGTGCAAGACGGGCTACATAAAATACAGCTACAGACAATATAAATACTGAGATCAGGAATATCAGGCATTTTTTACCATAGTAGACTAACTTTTTTTGTCTCATTATATACTGCACCCCTTTCCTTCAGCCGGAAGCATTGCAAAATGTCCGGGTGACACTTCTGTCCACACGCTGTTTTCCATTCCTTCGCCATCATAGTACTGCAGAACTCTTTTTCTCTCCCTGATCGGGTCAGGAACAGGAATTGCAGACAGCAATGTTTTTGTATAAGGATGCACCGGATTGGAATACAATTCTTCTGATGGCGCCAGTTCTACCAGTTTCCATGATACATAACTCCCACACGGTCACAGAGATACTCAACCATAGCCAGGTCATGAGCTATAAACAGAAATGTAAATCCATGCTCCTCCTGCAGATGACGGAACAGATTGACGATCTGTGCCTGTATGGACACATCCAGGGAAGCTATCGGTTCATCAGCCACCAGAAATTCCGGTTCCATACACAGAGATCTGGCTATGGCCACTCGCTGTCTCTGTCCCCCTGATAATTCAGATGGATAACGGTCCAGGAAACTGTTCTCAAGTCCTACATATTCCATCTGAAAAGCAGCTTCCTTCACAAAGCTTCCTCTCGGAGGTGTGATATGCTGGATTCTCATTGGTTCCGTAATAATATCTGACACCTTCATTTTCTGGTTCAGACTGGATGCGGAATCCTGAAATATCATCTGGCGGCGGGTCTGCAGCATTTTTTTATGCTTTTTGAATTCCTTTTTGTCGCAGATATTTACATCTTTATACCAGATTTCTCCCTGAGCCGGCTGATATATATTCATCAGACATCTGGCAACTGTGGACTTTCCTGAACCAGATTCCCCTACCAGACCAAAGATCTCACCTTTATGGATCTGAAATGAGACATCATCTACAGCCTTTACCTTGATCTTTTTTGTCAGATGAAACTGCTGAGTCAGATGCCTGACATCCAATAAAATTTCTTTACTCATGGACGATTCCTCCCACAGGTGATTTGATCTGCGGTGCTCTTGGATCCAGCAGCCAGGTTGCCGCATAATGAGTATCTGTTATCTTAAACATAGGCGGCATTTCTTCATAATCAATATTCAGGCATATTCGTTTCTACATGCAAAAGCATCACCTTTCGGCGGATCTATCAAAGCAGGAGGCATGCCGGGGATAGTGTACAGGCTTTCTTTCCATTTGCAAATGCAGGCAGTGATCTCATCAGCCCCATGTATATGGATGTCTGGGATCATAATACACTTCCTCTACTGTACCGATCTCTACGATCTTGCCTGCATACATGACTGCTACTCTGTCTGCCACACGTGCAACCACTCCCAGATCATGGATACCAGTATGGTAGCTGTTCCAAGCTTCATCTGTATTTCCCGCAGAAGATCCAGGATCTGTGCCTGTATGGTCACATCCAATGCAGTAGTTGTTCATCTGCAAATAAAATATCCGGATCTGCTGCCAGAGCAATGGCCATAACACATCTCTGACGCATTCCTCCGGAGAACTGCCAGGGATACTGATGATATCGTTCCTTTGGATGGGAGATACCTACCAGTTCCATAAGCTCCAGAACCTTCTTATTTACCTGTTCCTTCGTGTAATTCTTATTGTGGATCACCACTGCTTCCCCAATCTGTTTTCCAATTTTAATAGTTGGATTCAGGGATGTCATAGGATCCTGAAAGATCATAGCAAAAACTCTTCCACGCAGTTTCTGCATCTCCCTTTCCCTGTAACAGGTGATATCCTGTCCGTTCACACAGATGCTGCCCTCTTTAATCTTTGCACTTGGCGGCAAAAGCTTCATGATACTTTTGCAAAGCACACTCTTCCCGCATCCGGATTCTCCAACTATAGCCAGCACCTCTCCCCTTTTTAATGAAAAAGACACATCTCTTACTGCCTGGACTTCTCCGGCAGGACCGTCAATGCTGACTGAAAGATTTTTAACCTCTAATAAATGTTCCATTTTTAATCCTTTTTCCGCTCGTGTAAAAAGGGGGGCACCTTTAGTGCCCCCGTCACAACCTTTATCTTTTTTATGATGTTAGAGTCAAAGGTCTTATGGTGCAAGCATGAATGGCTTTTTGACCTTTTGACCCTGATATCATTTTATTATTCAATAGTCCAGTCTGCTACATTCCAGAAGATTCCAACTCCATGATGTCCCATAATTGTATCAGGATCGATTCCTTTAATATTGCTGTCAGCAACATAGTTGGCATCAATATAGCAGATCATTGCATAAGCCGGATCCTCTGCCAGAGCTTTCTGGAAATTAGCATAGGCTTCTGCACGAACTTCCGGATCAGCTGACTGTCTTGCTTCTGTCAGATACTTGTCAACGTCTGCATTAGAATAGCCGGAGTAGTTTGCTCCCTTATCTGTTCCGAATACTTTGTATGTATGGTCGTCAGCGTCAAATGGGCTTCCCCATCCGATCAGGAATGCCATCTGTCCTGCCCAGTCTGTCTGTGCAGGGATCTCTACTGATACATCCATGCCGATCTCTTTCAGTTCCTGTGCTGCGATCTGAGCCATATCAATACGTACCTGATCTCCTGCACTTACGCTGATTACAAATCCCACTTTTTCGCCGTCACGATAATAGAATCCGTCATCACCCATCTCGCATCCTGCAGCTTCCAGAATTTCTTTTGCTTTTTCAGGATTGTAATCATAATGCTCTACATCTTCATAATTGTAGATATTTCTCTGAAGAGGTCCATAAGCCGGCATTCCCTGTCCAAGGAGAACTGCGTCGATGATCGCCTGACGGTCAAGTCCATAGCATACTGCCGGGATCAGATCACGGTTTTTCTGCCAGTATTCATTTCCAAAGTTAAACATGATTCCACGATAGTCAGAAGTCTTCATATCGTAGCATGTATATGCCTCATCATCTGCAAAAGCAGCTGCATCCTTTGGTGTTAATAACGCCAGATCAAGTTCTCCGGATTTTAACTGAAGTGCTTTCGCATTGTCATCCGGTACGATCTTGAATACAACTTTATCAATGGAAGGCTCACCCTTAAAATAGTCTTCGTTCTTAACCAGTGTGATCGCCTGTCCCTCATCCCAGGATTCGATCTTGTATGGACCTGTTCCTACCGGATTACGGAAGAAATCAGAGGTCTGCATATCTTCTCCCTCAAGCAAATGCTTAGGAAGAACTGCCATTGTCATATAGTCAAGGAATGCAACGTTTTTGTCCTCAAGCTTGAACGCAACCGTATGATCATCAATCACATTGATTTCCTCTACGTCCTCGTAGTTGGGTGCATTCTCAGAACCGTTTTCCGGATCCATGATCGCTTCGATAGTAAATTTAACATCCTCTGCTGTCACAGGTTCGCCGTCCTGCCACTTGGCATCTTCTGCCATATGGAATGTATAAGTATTGGTTTCATCATCAAAATCCCAGCTCTCTGCCAGTCCCGGAACTACCTGATTATCTCCGTCATGTGCAGTTAAACCGTTGAAGATCAGAATATTGATCTCTCCATGTTCATCCATAGCAGGATTGATCCTGGTATAATCTCCGCTTCCGTATACCAGTGTTGTTTCTTCCTCTGCCAGTACAGGCACTGTTGTTCCGGCACTGACCAGTGATACAGTCAGAAGCACTCCGGCCATTGTCAATAAACCCTTTTTCATTTCATGTTCCCTCGCTTTTTCTTTATTGGTAACTGGCTTTTATGATATCAGACAATTCTGACATCAGTAAGCCCTGCAGGGGGATATTGACATATTCCTTTTTGTGCCTTATATATGCCATATATGGCATACCTGAAGCAGTATCATTACTCTCCATCGCAGTGCGATCCTGCCCGGAGTGTTATTTATGTTATAGGAACATTACAGAGTAATTTCCTATAATATAAATAACACTCCGCCTTTAGTATTTCACTAAAAGCGAAGTGTCCTGATATTAATATAATTTTGCACCAGCCGGAATATGGTCATCTACCATCAGAAGATGAAGTTTTTCTTCGCCCTCTTCTTCATGGATTGCACTAAGTAACATTCCACAAGATTCAATTCCCATCATTGCTCTAGGTGGCAGATTTGTGATAGCTATAAGTGTCTTACCTACCAGTTCTTCTGGTTCGTAGAATGCGTGAATACCGCTTAAATGGTACGTTCTACGCCTGTTCCATCATCCAGAGTAAACTGTAAAAGTTTCTTTGACTTCGGCACTGCGACACACTCTTTTACCTTTACTGCACGGAAATCGGACTTGCTGAAAGTCTCAAAATCTACCTCATCTTTGAACAATGGTTCGATTTCTACCTTTGAAAAATCAATCTTCTCAACTGGCTTTTCTGAAACTGTTTTAGCCTGCGCAACGTTGTTTGCTTCGTTCTTAGCAGCGCCCTGGGACTTCATTGTCGGGAAAACTGATTCGCTTACCACACTATCCCGTATTGTCGAGTATTATACATTATTTTCAAAAAGTCTGCAACTTATTATAACGTATTATTCAGTATGTATTTGTTGTATTTCTGTTGCACACCACATAATTCTGTTGCACCTCATAGAGTTGAACCCACAAGGCTCTTTCCTAGAATATGTTCAAATTATGTGATAATTTTTCTATTGCTTCTGTTTTTTTCATATCAGTGACTTCGGCATATATATCCATCGTTGTCTCAATATTTGCATGTCCCATAACTGCCTGTATCACCTTAATATTAGTTTCATTTTCGCAGAATCTCGTACAAAAAGTATGTCTCAAATGATGGCAGGAAAAATGTGGGATAATAATCGGATCTCTTTTTTCCTTTTTTGCTTTCAGAATTTCTTCTGCATTATAGTTTTCCCGGATACGTTTGATTGTCCGGTTAATTGCCTGCGGATTATGAAGATTACCGAACCGATTTGTAAATATAAATCCCTCCATACCATCCAATGTAACAGTACTGAATCCATTCTCTTTCTGATATTCGTACTCTTCCATAAAAGCATTATATACAGGCTCCATCATCGGAACTGTACGAATACCTGCCTCTGTTTTAGGTAATGAAACAGCAAATTCACATCGGGTTGTTTCTGCTCTGCGTGGATAATATGTAACACTATGATTGATATTGATCAGTCGTTTCTCTAAATCAATATCTTCCCATCGAATCCCAATAATTTCACCTATACGGCATCCAGTACCTAAAAGAACGGTAAATAATGGTGCCCAATGATTAAATACCGGACTATTCGCTGTATAGTTCATAAATGCTCTCTGCTGTTCAACCGTCAATGCATGTCTCACTCCATGATTCCTCCCTGGTTTCTTTTTTATTTCTGCCATTACACCATGAGATGGATTGTTTCTGATAATATCATCTCTCACTGCTAACTGAAATGTTGGATGAAGCACCGTATGAATCGTTTCCAGCGTATTAACCTGTAATTTTCTTTCATTTATTAAATGGTAATAAAAGTACAGTACATCTGAATATTTGATTTCTCCGATTTTCTTCTTCCCAAAACTATCTCTGACGTAATGATCATACATGTACATATAATTGGTATAGGTTGTTCGCCTCAACTCTGTTTTCGTAGAAATATATCTATCAAATACAAAATTAAGGCTGGCATTTCCTGCTGCATACATATCAAGACCATCTAACTGATCTTTCAACAATTTCTGCTCTTTTTCCCTTAACTTAACTAAATCCTTGGAATATATATATCTTCTTTTTCCAAATGGATCTGTATAAGTGTATATGTACATCAGGTCGGACTGGCGTTGACTCTCACCTTTGCGTAAGGCTCTGCCTCTATTATCTTTTCTTGCTTTTGCCACTATAACTCCTTCCTAATTGTAGCAAGGAGTCCTTGTGTTACTTTTCTGGCATCTGATATAAAAGATCAATACCTTTTTGTATCGCTTGTGTTGTAGTCAGCTCATGCTTCGCTGCATACTCTGACAATTTCTGATATTCTTTCTCCGTTAATCGGAAACTTACGTTTTTCTTTTTCGGGGATTCTGCTCTCGGTCTCCCCATTTTTGCCACCGTATGCACCTCCTTCATAGCTTGATTACATTATACTTTTTGTCGTGCAAAAAGTCAATACTTTTCGTAGCACAAAAACTCTCGCAATATTATTTATCACTAAATACCAGTTCGAAACGTTTCCAGATATGCCTCAAAAATATCACAGTTCACAAGTACCAATTTATCCAGTTTGTAGACAGCATTTGCTTCCTTTGCCATTTTTTCAAACTTACTTTGACACATGCTGTACATTTCTGCACCTTCTTTATAACGAACAAATCTTTTCCTATTTATAATATGTCTTTGCATTCTTTCGCTCCTTTTCCAATTTATAGCAATCCCACAGGTAGCTGTCGGGTAACAGCCTCATTGGTATTTCACCATCTTCTCAGACCGGGCAGCTTTCCCGGAAGTATCATTATCAGAAACAGTATCTTCGCCACAAAAGTCCCACTTCCTGATCACAGTCAAATATTTATCGCTCATGCCTTTACTTCAATATCATTTTGATATTTCTTCGTTTACAACATTTCCGTTTTGCGTCATGATGTCGCAAAGTTATAATGCAGACAGTCTTGGCGTATTTGCTGCACAGCTCCTCTGTTTCATACGTCCTGCAGGATAAATATTAAATTTTCAAGGTACAAACAACGCTAAATAACTTTTCCAGCAGAAAGGGATGCTCTTAAATGTTTTTTAGCGAACTATTTTAAATCCAATAATTGTTTTTATCAATTTTGTTTCCAGACGTCTGCGAAGTGTTTCATCTACACAATAATGAACGCAGCCATACTCATCATACATTTTTCTGACCGATAATTTTGCAATATATCCCTCATAATGTTTCAGAACTTTATTTATCGCCTGAATGTCACCCTCCAATGCTCTTTCGATTACCCAAAACGGTATCAATTTTTTATTATTTACACTTTTTTCTTCCGTTTTCATCTGCATTTTCCTCCAGCATAATCTTTAGTATTTCAAGCGATCGTGTACGATGCTCATGTACCGTACTTCTGACAAGATTCAGTTTTCTTGCTATATCCGCATCATTCATTTCCATAAAGTATGACAAAAGAATAATGTCCCTTTTTCTCTCTGTCAGCGCAGTTAATGCTTCTGCCAATAGAGCATTTTTTACCTCCACATCATAACCGCCTGCCCGAAAATAGCTTTTTTCCAATTCATATTCATCAAATATAGAAAGGCTCTCCATCTCTTGTTCGGATAATTCTGAAAACAAAGTTTCATGTTTTCTAAGATAGGCTAAATGTCTTTCATAATCCACTATTTCGCCCTTTAATGCCAGTTTGCATTTTCGATCAAACTGGTGCATTACCGTTTTCTCATCATAGGAAGAAGATTGCTCCATAGAGTTCACCTCCTCCCCGACCATGAGATATGAGCAAAGGTCTTTTTCCCTTTCACCCTTATCCCGTTTGAACAATGCGTTTTGTTCGGATCTGAAAGAAAATTTCTTAAAAATGACATAAAAAAAACGTCCTCATAGGTCAAACCTACTGGACGTTTTTAATTTATATTTTTCACAAAACGAATACTCGCTTCCTGTACTTCCATTTTCCTGCCAATGCAGATATTCCCACTATCAAAACTGTGTATATAATTGAATCTCTTAAAACCATAATTCGCAGAGCTATACTTATTACAAGCAAGAAGCTGTACCAAAAAATTAATTGCCTCGATCTTTTTGCATAGAACCTACTATCGGCTTTTGACAATGGATGTATCGGATTATCTACAGGAGAAAACAGAACAATTACACAAATGAAGCATAAATAAATAACAAACATACAATCCAACGAAATCACGTTGATTTTTCTTACTAGCATTGCAATATTCACAATTCCTACAGAAATCATACAGCATTTTATTTCTGTATCAGCATGATAACCGCCCGCATACGGGCGCAAAAAATATATTTCCAAAAATACCAAGATACTAAAACAAAATTCGTGCCACAAAACACCTGATATTGCAATTGCAAAAAAATTTAATAGTATCCAAAAAAGCTGATTTAAACCATATTGAATAATTTCCTTTTCGTTCTGATTTTCACATATTTGGTTTGATATTTTCCTGCTCCACTCACCTATCATTCAATTTTCTCCTACAGAATCTCTCTCTTTAATCATATTAATCCTACATTAAATATATCTCTTTACCTGTTTCAGCATTAACCAGCATGACATATTTTTGAGAATTATTATCATTTACTTCCAAATACCAGATTGGTTCTGCCGTATATTGCTGATCTTCATTTATGTATGCACGCTCATAAAATTTTGCCCGAGTCACTGTATAAGTAGCTTCATCTAATAAGTTTTCATACTTTGTTTCTACCGTTGCTGCTATTTCGTCAAACCCTTTTAACGATACATTTTCCCCATCTTCCTGGAAATTATAAAGACCATACACACGCAGGCTTTCTATCCCCCGTGTAGAACAAACAGCAACCACTGGACTGGACTCTGGCGTATCATATGCAAGCGCCTGTGCCATAACCGATAATTCAGGATACACAGGAATCCCACTTACTGTCTGCCTTGCATATACGATACATACATCATCCTCGTTTGTCCACTCAGGCTTTCGTTTACTCTCTTCCAGCAATCCTTCAGCAACATATTGGTTTTCAATTTCCCGAAGTATATCCGCGCTCAAAGAAGAAGTCTGAAAAACTAAATTTTCTACTGCATATCCGGCATTTTCAAGAGTTTCTTTTACTTTTTGTACAGCATCCTGATCGTTTACAATAGATTCTGTCGCAGAAGTAAACTTCTCCATATTCTCCGTATTAGTCACCCCTATTTGAGCATAATAAGCCGATTTTTCCGTTGATACTCCAAACTCCATTCCAATCCCTACATTTGTACCATCCGCTAAAACATAATAGTTTTCTTCCGGATATAGATCACTGGCAGGAGTATTATAATGCTCAAGAATTTCTTTTCCTTCTACAAAATTTGCATATGCCTTTTCACTATCCACAAAATGCACACTTTCCAAAATAAATTTGGGAATCTCTTTTCCGTTCCAATTCTCCGAAACTTCTAACTCACACTGAAACCTAACTTTACCGGATTCGGATTCCTTTTCATACGTCTGCGCATACGCATTTTGAGTCAGCATAATAAGCGATAACGCACATATACCTGAAATCATTATGTCTTTTCTCATTTTTCTGCTCTCACTTACAAATCACGGTGTATAACGTCCTTCTACATGTAAACTGCCTACACTTGCTGTACAATGCATAAAATATTCGTATCTGGGCAGCGCGTAGCTCGTATAGGAAGCACTTGCACTTGGAGTATTTTTTGAAATCGTTGCAGTATTAGATGTTGTTGTCGCATGCAGTCTACTGGATTTACAATATAATTTTCCTGAACCACTGAACTTAGTACCTGTCACATAAAACTTCTGCTCATCATCAGCTTTCACCGATCTTTTAGAAATAATATCACCCGGTATAGTAATGTTAAATGTAACTGTATCTGCAAATACCGGAACAGTGCTTCCTGTCAAACATAAACATGCAGCTACTCCACATAACCATTTTTTTCTGTTCATCTTCATCATAATCTTCTCCTTTTCTCTGCATTTTTGCTGCCATCTTTAACTTTTAATTTGTTTCATCTTTTACTTTACTGATCACACCTCCCTCCATCTCATATACCTCATCGCAAAGAACCTCTATATCCTCCCGATTATGACTGGCCAGAATAATCAGTTTATTTTCTTCTTTCATTTTTAACAGAAGTTCCCGGATTTCTCTTACCCCGTTTTTGTCCAGACCATTCATAGGTTCATCCAGAATCAAAATTCCCGGATCTTCCATGATGGCCTGTGCAAGAGCAAGTCTCTGACGCATACCCAGTGAATACTTTCCAACCGGTCGCTTCAATGCAGGATCCAAACCAACCTTTCTCAGAACAGAGCAGAGATAATCTTTATTCTTTTTGTTTCGCAAAGTATAAAGAAATTCCAAATTATGATAGCCACTCCAGGTCCGCAAAAAACCCGGATCCTCAATAATGATCCCCGCATCGGTCAGCATATCCTTATCTTTCCCCATCACTTTACCATTGACAGTTATCGTTCCCTCATCACAGGAAAGAAAACCGCAAATAGACTTAAACAAAACAGTCTTTCCAGAACCGTTGTGCCCTACAAGACCATAAATTTTGCCACTTTCACATAAAAGTGAAACATCCTTTAAAACTTTGTTATCTTTGAAGCTTTTACTTACATGAGATACTTCAATTACGTAATCCTGCCTGTCCATATATTTCACTCCTCGCTATATATCCTCATTTTCCCAGTTAAATTCTATTTTTTTACCTTTATTAAAATAATGACCGTCATACACAAAATCCCTGCTATTAAAAATCCAAACATATAAGGTATAGATGGCAGCCAATAGTAACCATAATCCGGGGTTGCAATCCTTGCCAGTTCAGCCATATCGTCGGGATAAAAAAGGCCAGTTTATGACGTATCATGGGATGTATATTCAGCACGGGAAATAGAGCGATTGCCAGGGCAAGACCACCTGCAACTGCAGCAATCTTATTCAAAAACAAACTTAGCAGGAACATCAGAACCCCAATAAATGTACAGATACAGGCACAAAGAAGAATCTCCAGCCTATAAGCTGTAATGGCGAAAATTCAGAGAAAATCTCGTAATAAATAAACACAGAACTATCAAACTGCGTAAGAGCCCTTGTCGTTGCTGCCGTTCTCAGCAGCTTTCCCCATTCATTGCTCCATTCAATGTCCGGTAAAAGAGGAAGTATTGTGCAGATGACTGCCACAACAGTAAGAACAATGGAACGGATAAAAATCCCTCCTATTTGCCCTAATGCCCAACACTTTCTTCCTACACGGATTGCATGATACATATTCACATGCTGCATAAAAGGCACATCCGAGTTCGCATAAATTACTCCAAACCAAAACATAATCAGATAAGAAAAACTACACATCGCAAATGGAAATACGCACCAAGAGGACGGGTAGTCCACTGCAACTGAAAACTGTCGGATAGCCCCTACATATGACCGGCTGACTACAATCATCAATATTACAAAAACTGCCATTTTGCTATTGGCGATTTTCATCATGGAATTTTTCCAGGTATACTGTAATAACTTCATACTCCCACCTCTATAATCTGCTTTTTATTTTTTTTGTAGATTCCCCAGGTAAGCAGTGCCGAAAAACACAAGCTACAGCCAAAGACTGTAAGAAAGTACTGTATATCCGTCGAAAACCGATTCAAGGTCGGATATATCAGCATTACACTGAACCAGCCCTTTCCACGATATTCCAATAATATCTGCTGTATTAAAATAGGTGTGATCAATATCAGCATTTTATTAGAAACAAACATAGACAGAAATGAAGCCGCCAATGACAAGGTCCCTGCCAGCATTCCCATTTGCAATGCACATAAAAAAACATAAGACCAGTAGTGTTCTCCGGCAATCAGTGAACCGTACATTCCTTCCATAAAAATATCCTGTAATCCCTCTGAAGTCCAAGGTATCTTTAACCTTATAGACGCAACAAACAGAAGGCTTCCCAAAACCATAGTGATCACAGACGATCCATAAACAACCACTGCCTTGGATACCACATATTTCCATGTATTTCCTCTGTTGATGCTATATCTGGCATATTTATACTCCAAATCCTCACAAAACACAGTTGCATAAGAAAATGCACAAAAAACATAGGCAATCATGATTCCGGACATACCAACAGCCAAATCGTATGTATCCAACGCATTTCCATTTACCATTCCCTCAGTAAATGCAGAATCTTCAAGTGAAAACCACATGGATATTGCAACACCCACAATGCCTAAATATATTGGATAATTTTTTATCAGACGACGGATATCCGTTTTTAAATAATGTGCTCTATTCATCCGCTTCTCTCCTTTTGTAAACGGCTCTTTTGCTACAGAAAAAAATAAATATACAAATACCTGCAGCAAAAACCACTTACATCTATCAGGAATAACATCCTTTTTTTTATTTTTCTTTGTTTCTCCTTTTCTTTAATCAGCTCTTTGCTTGTTTCTAGAATTGTATCCAATTTGTCATAAGGTATCTTCATATCTCTGATTTTTCTATATATTTCTCTCTCACATTCATTCGGAGCATTTTCTATACATTTATTAAGCCTTCTTCGTTCTTCTACAATCGAATAAGGAATTGTGGATTTATTCATAAAACATCCCTTTCGCTAATCTTTTATTGCAAGAATATTTCCTTTCCTGTTTCCGCATTAATTAAGGTTACAGATTTACTTATATTATTTTCGACTACTTCAAAATACCAGATAGGATCTGCCTTATATTTTTGTTTCTCATCCAGATATACCCTCTCATAGAATTTTGCTCTTGTTACTTCATAATCAGCATCATTCAAAATGTTCTCAAATTTTTCCTCAACCACAGCAGCAATATCCTCGAAAGGCTTCAGCGTAACTTGTTGTTTTCCCTTTTCAAATTCATAAACGCCGCTGATGTCCAGCTTTTCTATTCCCCGGGTAGAATATATTGCCTGAATCGGGGCATTATCCGGAGTATCATATGCCATAACTCTGGCAATACTCATCATTTCATGAAAAATGGGAATATCTTCATATTTTTGATACCCGTAAATAAAATATGCGTCATCTTCCTGACTCCAACTTTCCTTTCTTTTTTCTTCTGCCAAATAACCTTCCTGTAAATATTGTTCTTCCAGTTTTTTCATTGTCTGAAAATTCAAGGGGTAACAGGCAAATATAAGGTCTTCTGAATGGTATCCCAATTCATCTATTATTTTTTTTAATTCTGTAATACATTCTTCGCCGCTTTTAAAAGAAACTTCCGTTTCTTCAAATACAGCTCGATTGTCTGGATTAGTTACACCGATATATGAATAATATTTGGAATTACTGCTTCCGTAAGTAATTCCTTCATTTATATCAAGACTTTCATCATTTGCAAATAGATAATAGTCTTCTGGTGCCCTCCCTTCATCTACCGGAGTTTCTGGTTTTTCAATTATTTCTTTTCCTTCACCGAATATAGTCCATGCTTTTTCTCTGTCACATCTATACAGTCCCTTTACATCAACTGTGCTTATGGCTTGTCCTTTTATATTTTCCGGCACTTCCAACTCACAATTAAATTTTACCTTCCCTGAATCAGAGGTTTTTTCATACTTCTCCGGGAAACTATATTCTGCTTCTTCCATTGAAACTATTTCTTCCCCTGCTTTTTCTTTGACATCTACAGCACTCTTGTTACATCCAGCCAAAACCGAACATGCACATAATATCAGGCCAAACCCTCTTATTTTTTTCATCATATCTTTTCTCCTAAAACTCAGCTAAGGGATACAGTATGTGTATCCCCCTAGCTGAATTTCTTATTTCAAATTTTATTCACAAAGTATTACGGTGTATACCGTCCAGTCACATGAAGATTTGATACACTGGCGGATGTTGTCATATAATAATACTGCCCTGATGGTGCATAGCTACGATATGATGCACTGCCCGACAATTTACTCGGGGAAATTGATGCTGTGTTTGACTGGATTGCACTATTGTTTCGATTAATAGACCTGCAGTTCAATGTTCCCGTCTTATTAAACGAAGTTCCTGTTACATAAAACCGCTGCTCAGAATCAGCTTTTTCAGCTCTCTTAGAAAGAATATCTCCTGGTACAGTTACATTAAAATCAACTGTTTCAGCAAATACCGGAACTGTACTGCCTACCAGACATAAAGAGGCAGCTAATCCACACATTGCTCTTTTAATCTTTTTGTTCATCATAATTTGAAGCTCCTTTCATTTTAAATTCTTTAATTCTTTTACAGCTGTTGGGAGTTTAGGCTGGTATCCTAAGAAAGGACAGGTTGTATTGGCATCTCTTACAGCTATCCTCTTTGCTATGTACCCCAATACCTTGTTCCCATTTGTAGAAGTTCTCTTATCCATTGGCTTGCACCTCCCTTTGAAGTGATTGAATTGTAGCATATAATTATTGATTATTTATTCGATTGTCAAAATTCGCCCACGATTTTGTCAAAATTAGACTTTCCTTTCAAGTAAAAAAGAGACCCCTAACGAGTCTCTTAGTTTTTAATCCGCGACATATATAAAAGGACCTGAACACAGAATCTATTAGATGTATAATCTATTTTTATTTCTCCTCCATTGGCAATGACCACCTTTTTTACATTTTCTAATCCAATGCCATGTATTGCAAGTTCTGGCTGAGTTGTCTGCAGTCCATTTCTCTTTTCAAGGATTTTTCCTGAATAGCTGTTTTCTATAAAGATTAATAACACCTCTTGTTTTATTTGCATTTTTATAGTTAGTAACTTTTCCTTCGATTTACTGGCCTCTCTTACTGCATTATCTACCAGATTCCCCAAAATCACGCAAATATTAAAATTATTAAAATATAGATCTTCCGGAATATTTATTTGAACATCTACTTGATTCAGCGTCTCGTTTGCTTTCTGCAACATATAATTTAATACTCCGTCTATTTCCTGGTTACCTGTAGTTGAATATTCTTTTGGATTTAGCATAAAATCTTCATGCCGCTTAAATATTTTATCATGTCGTCATTATTATTTTTTTTAGCCATTGCAGACAACTCAATGATATGATGTTTTATATCATGCCTCAATGCTTTCACCCGTTCTTCCGATTCTCTGGCTATATCTAATTGATAAGAATAAACTTCTAACATCTGTTTAAACACCTGCTCATTCATACGGGCAGAATAAAATTTAAGGAGTGAATGATACAGATAAAAGATGAGAATATTAATAAAAAGAAGTGCCAGTGCTGCAAAAATAACAATTTCTTTTATTTCATGCGCAACAATAATCAGATAATATATATATACAATACTGACAACAGGAACCATTAAAAGTGCAGCCATATTTAATGCCGGTAATGTAATTTCTTTTTCGGGTTCTGTTGTCCTCTGGATAATAATTGCAATAAATAATAAAGCAAAGCTGGTGATACATTCATATACCTGATTCACCGGCTGTCCCATCGTATATTTTGTTAAAGATAAAATGACAATGCTGTCAACCAAAGCATTAATCACATATATAATAAATACAGCCAAACATTTCTTTGTTTTCTTTATGCGGTATGGAAAAAAAATCAAAAAAAGACTTGTAATGTTTGACAAAATATTCATAGCCGGAGAGGAAAATAGCAAGCTTATCGCACTTGTCCATGCCCAGCCTATAATATATAAAATAGAGACATGCTTCCATCTACTCTCTTCTTTTTGCACAAAAATACCAACAAAATACTTCAATGCGTAAAAACGTAATGCATTTGCCAGTAACGCTATAATATCATTAAATATTTTTAAACTCATCTGCAGCACTCTCCAAAATCTTTCTTCGTACATCTGCACGATTAATTTTACTTATATTTAGTACATCTCCATTCAGCATTTTTACCCACTCGTATGTAAATTCCTTTACATAATTTTTATTTACTAAATACGATTTATGTATTCTTAAAAAAACATTTTCTGGAATTCGTTTTTCAATCTCATTCAATTTTCCATAAAATGTTCTGATCTCTTTTTTCATTACAATATTAATTTTTCTTCCAGTACTTTGAAAATACAAAATATCTTTATACAAAATGCGATATGTACTATTTTGAGTTTGGAACTCAAATCCCACACTATTTTTTCCCGATATACGATAAATATTATCCAAAACATGATATATCTTCGCCGCTTCTATGGGCTTTACCAAAAAATCAAACGGACGATTTTGAAAAAGCTGTAATGCATAATTTTCCTTTGAAGATATATATATCAAAAATATATTCTCTTCTTCAAGAACCTCTCTTATATATTTGCCTACCATAACTCCATCTTTCCCTGGCAATTCTATATCCAGAAAAAGAATGTTTATTTTCTCTCTTTTCAAATAATCCAACAAAGTATCTCCAGAATAAAAAACTTCTGTCACAAGTGAAACGCTCTTCTCTTTCGCATATTTCAGTATAATCTCTTCTAGCTCGGAACATGTGCTTTTTCATCATCGCAAATTATAGTCTTCATGATTTTTCCCTCCGGGAAGTATAATACTCTCTCGGTATTACTCATGCAAGTCATCTCCTTTTAAATCTTCACTCAAAACCGTTTTTAGGTATTTATAGTATATTTTTCATCAAAATAATTGTCAAATAGATATTTAAAATCGAATAAAATTATTTTAAAACACTTACAATATGTATAGGAGGTGTCATGAATGAATGAGGAAACTGATTTTTCAACATTTATCAAAAATAGAATTACTGAATTACGTTGTCAAAAAGGAATCTCCGAATACACTTTGAGCTTAGCAATCGGTCGTTCGCAAGGATATATACAATCAATTAGTTCCGGCAGAATATTACCCTCTATGAATACTTTTTTAGATATTTGTAAGTACTTCGATATTACTCCTACTGAATTTTTTGATCCATCTTTTCAGAACCCTACTTTGTTACATTCTATTATTTCAGATATTAGTAAATTTTCTGAAGAAGATTTATTATTACTTTCATCCGTTTTAAAGCGAATAACAAGGAATTAAATTCTATTATCCAATAGGTGAACAAGAATTATTTATTTTAATCTTGCTCACCTATTTTTCTGGTTTATTATATATTTATAAGCAGCAATTTTCAACACTATAGAGCAAGTTTCGCCTGAGTAACTCAAAACTCACTTCGTGGCTTTCGACTTTCCGGCAATCTTGATGGGGATTCTGCTCCCCATACCCTCAGATAATACAGTTTTCACTAATATGCATACTTGGCTCCTGTAAAAAACAGTCGCATCGTAATCATATCTATCACGAAAAATCCATAAATTTTTTTATTGTGTTACCGCCTGATATTTTCAAATCGGCTTTATATATAGAAATATCTTTATTTTGAAAGGAACTATAAAATGGCACGACCAAAAAAAGATAAAAACTTACGGCATACTCGTCATATCATGCTCCGTCTCACCAATACTGAATATGAAATAATTGCAGAAAACGCAAAAGTTGCAAGCCTCCCGTTAGCAGAGTATGTCCGTAAACAAATAACAAATAAAAAAGTAATTGTGAAATATGAAATTGTGGCAGATTTACCGGAGTTAAAAAAATTAATTGCTGAATTTGGAAAGATTGGTAGCAATCTGAACCAGATAGCTCGTTACTTTAATACTGGTGGACTTCATTCCCAGGAAATGCGCAACGAAATCAAAAAGAGCATTACTGAAATTTATAAATTAAAATACGAAGTAATAAAACTGGCTGGAGATTTTATCACTGTCAATGCAAATAATAGAAATAGCGCAGGAGAAAACTAATATGGCAATCCTGAAGCATATTGCAAGCAAAAATGCCGATTATGGAGAAACTGAACGCTATCTGATTTTCCAACATGATGAATATACACAAAAACCAATTCTTGATGAAAATGGGAATATGCTTCTTCGTGAAGAATATTATCTGGATGGTATAAATTGTGATCCGTTTACATTTGATGCAGAATGTCGGGAAACTAACGCTTTCTTTCATAAAAATCAATCTTTTAATGAGATTAAGTCGCATCACTACATCATCAGCTTTGATCCTAAAGATCAGGAAGAACATGGTCTGACCGGAGAACAGGCACAGAAACTTGGCGTAGAATATGCCAGAGAGAATTTTCCCGGACACCAGGCTCTTGTCTGCACCCACACTGATGGTCATAATGGCAGTGGAAATATTCATGTGCATATTGTAATCAACAGTGTGCGAAAATATAATACAGAACCACAGCCCTATATGGAATTTGACCGGGATTCAAAAGCCGGATATAAACATCATCTTTCTGACAGATACAGAATCTACTTAAAGCAAAAAGTTATGGATATGTGCCGTTCCAATGGACTAAACCAGGTAGATCTTCTGAACCCCGCAGAAAAGAAAATATCTGAAAAAGAATACTGGGCAAAACGCAGAAGTCAAAAAAATCTCGATGAACACAATGCAGAACTGAAAAAGAAAGGACTTACTCCAAGACAGACAACATTTCAAACGGAGAAGCAATACCTTCGTGATGCGATTGATGCAGTTGCTTCACAGGCAACATCACAAGAAGAATTTTCCAGATTGCTGTCTGATAGATATAATATCACATTTAAAGTCAGTCGTGGCAGATACAGCTACCTGCATCCTAATCGTCAAAAATACATCACTGGAAGAAATCTCGGAACGCTTTATGAAGAAAATCATCTTATGCAGGTATTCCAGGAGAACTCCAACAGGCAACACGCTGAAAAGTCACATTCTACTGACAGACCAGTTACAGATTTTTCAGAACAGTCAAAATCGTCAGCTTCTGTCCAAACTGACGAAACTACACACTCTTTCCTTTTTATAAAATCTGATTTACGACTTGTAACAGATTTGCAGCACTGTATCAAGACACAGCAAAGTCAGGCATACGCACAAAAGGTAAAGCTGTCTAATCTTAAGATGATGGCTCAGACTGTTGCCTATGTACAGGAACATGGTTTCCAGAGCAAGGAAGATTTAGATACTGCCCTTTCCAATGCCTCTGCCCAAAGCACTGATGCCAGAAATACTCTGAAATCCACAGAAGACGCTTTAAAAAATATAAATGAACAGATTCATTACACCGGACAGTACCTTGCCAACAAATCCATCTATTCCGATTACCGAAAAAGTCGAAATAAAGAAAAATTTTATGACGATCACCGGGCAGAACTCACTCTTTATGAGTCTGCTCTCCGAATACTCAGAGAAAAATCACAGGGTCAAAAACTTCCTACCCTGAAAATGTTGCGTGAAGAAAAAAATCGTTTAACAAAATTGCAGACCGTACAGCGGGATGAATTTAACACCCGGCGTGAATATGAACGGGAACTTCGTACAGTATGCTCTAATGTAAATATTATTCTTAGGCACCCGCATATCCAAGAAACTCTGCACGAAACCTCACAAGGACATTCCTACTTCCGCTAAAAATCTCAATGAGAAAATTTCCAAATTATTTTTCATTTTCTCCGTTGACTAAATTCATTTTATCGCATATACTATAAATAGGAAAACAGGCGACATCCTGTTGGTGTGGCTGACACCTAAAATCCGAAACGAAAGCCGAACGTGGATCGGAGAGTTGGCAGGCAACAGAAAAACCTGAAAGCAAAGCCAGACATATGAGCTGGAGTGTTGGCGGACAACAGAAAAATCAGTCTATAAGGGAGATGCACAATGCTACGGCATTGTAATCTCCCTTTAAATATTTTTACAGATTTCAGAGGTCATAACATGGCAAAATATACCAAACAACAAGCTATTTCCATCATCACAGATTGTGCCGTTAAATATAAAGAGAATCTTGACGGATATCAGCTTTTATTCATTTTAAAAGATAAACATAAACATATTTCTTCTTTGGAAGTAAGTTTTAATCCGTATAATTTTCTTCACCTGACAGGCATAAAATTAGCAGATAAAACTACTGCTACTGATTTTTATGAGCGTTGTTTGAATCATAAGTTAAGTCCCGATGATTTTTCATTTGCCCCTGATGGAACTACACAATTAAAACTAGAAATTCTGCCACAACTTATGGTCAAAAATATTTCTGCAAAAATGGTTGGAGATTTCAATGGCTGCAACCCGAAATTATACACTGAAAAACTAGCTGGTGGCGTAAAAGCCTGTCTTGGCTTTGTAAAAACTCCTTATTCTGAATATGTACCAAATACGGTGTTAAATATAGATATTCGGACTGCTACCAGACTTCCATTACAGGTCATTGCTACATATCGCCGGAAAAGATCTGACTCCGTATATAACGAATTAGTTTACAAAGCGAAAAAAATAGACTGGGACAATATCACTTTTCCAAAAGATTATGATTACCTATCCAACCAAACATGTAAAATTAGCAGTTCAATAAATAGAGGGAACACAAATTATTCTTCTTATGTGTTCCCTTTATTTATTGAACAAATACTTTTTATCTGTTTTTGCGTTATGAATTTCTCCTTTTTTCTTTTCGTACTTTATATTTTACTCCATATTTCTGAAAATATAGTTCACGCAATTCTCTATTTTTCATAACATCTTTAGCTACAATCCATGTCAATTCTGCTTGTATTTGTTTATCATTTTTATCAATTTGAGGAAAACATTTTTTTTATAGTTTCCACATCTCCAGCCATATAGCTTCGTTTATTTTTTCAAATAATCTATCTTCTTCGCTTTCTTCCATATCTTCAAATGCTTCTGGATGTTCTGCATAATACTCAGCTTCTGCTTCTGCCCTCTCAGCCCATTGTTCTACATATTCGTCTGAAAAAAGATATACTTCATTATAATATATATCGTCTAAATGAGTCTTGATCCACTTGTTTTCTGCTTCTATTTGTACTTCAATAAACTTAAACATTCTTGCTAATCTATTCATAAACAACAACATACAATGATTTAAATGGACGCTAGTATAATACTTGTCTTTATCCAACATATTATTATCACTCAACATATGGATACATTTCTTACATTCATTTATCAGTGTAAAATGTTTTAAGTTATCATATTCTTCTTGGGTAATAATATTGTCCAACAACAGGCTTTCAAACGGTAGACCTTCATACTGACTAATTATCTCTTTAAAATACACCAAAGAGATAGTTGAAAATTCTTCTAATTTTCTCTTTTCTTTTTCCTCAGTAATACTCTCTATATCAATCTCCTGCATTTTCTTAAAAAAATCTGAAATTTCTTTTGTTTCTTTCATAGGAATAAAAAATAATGTCTTCTTTTCTTCTCTTACTCGATATTCATCAATGTTTAATATAATATGAATATATAGCTTTCTTACTGAATCACACAATGGACTAAATATCATCTTTTTATATTTTTGTAATTTTTTTCGCTCGATTTGGGCATTTATAATTTCCAGATATAACGTAACTAATGCTGATGTAATAATTCCTGTTCCAATTCCAACAGCAATATTTCTTCTGTCCGAATCATTAATCCAACATGATGTGTATACTACTACTGCTCCACCAAATATAATTGCAATAATCGCAACATAGTTCCAATTTCTTTTTTCAAAAAAGCCTTTATTTTCGTCATTACTGAAATTAAATTTCTTTTTATTTTCCATTTTTTTATCCACACTATATTCAGTTTCTCCATACTTCTATTAATTATGTCTTGCTTTATTATAATATCATATATCCCTATCTATTTAAAGTTTATGGTGTATATTAAATTATTACCTGTAGAGTAGGTTAGAGGCATCCGCCCTCTTTCCCCTCATCAAACCGTGCATGAGGTTCTCCCTCACACGGCTTTCCGACATTCTTCTTTCTACAGCATTACGTCATGCTCTAGCCATTTTCTTTAATCCTTTTTCGTAAATGCTATTCCTAACAAATCCCACTCTTGACATATGTTTACGCCTTTGGTGTTTCTTGTTATACCATCTTGTAAAGGTACAGATAATGTACCAGTCTAGTGCCTGCATCCATTTCTCATTTGTTTTGGTGGAATAATAATTCTTCCAACCTGTGATTTTCGGATTTAGATTCTTTATTAAATCCTCTTCCTTTGCAACTAACAGACTTCGACCGTTTACATTCTTTTTGATTTCTGTTTTCATCTTCTTCATGGCTTTCCTGCTCGGGTACTGATAAGTTTCTTTATACAATTGTCCTTTGCTTGTTTCCGTTGTCATTCTTCTGTGGTGCATTCCAAGAAAGTCAAATCCCTCTTTTCCGTCCCACAGGCTGACAATCTTTGTTTTTACTGGGTGTAGCTTTAAATCCAGTTTTGCCATGATGTACTGCAATAAGTCCAGTGCGTGATTTGCACTTTTCTTATTCTTGCAGATGATTACTGTATCATCTGCGTACCTTACTAGAATACCGTGAGTAAGTCCATACTTTTCCCACAGTCTGTCCAGTGTATTTAAGTAGATGTTTGCCAATAACGGAGATATAACTGAACCTTGGCTTGTTCCCAGTTCAGAAATTGTCAGTACATTTCCGTATAATACTCCTGATACTAACCATTGTCTTATCAGCTTCAATATCCTACGGTCTGATATTCTCTGCTCTACCAGTTTCATCAGCTTATCTTGGTTTACGTTGTCAAAGAACTTCTCAATATCTGCGTCTACTACATAATAGCCCTTGTTGTTACACGCTTTCCTTACCACTTCCAGTGCTTGCTTGGCACTTCTTTTCGGTCGGAATCCATAGGAACAATCTCTAAAGTCAGCTTCGAATACTGGCTCTATTGCTATCTTGGCAGCCATCTGCACAATTCTGTCCTTGACTGTTGGTATTCCAAGAGGTCTTTCACTTCCGTCTGGTTTTGGTATCATAACTCGCTTCACTGGAGATGGTTTGTACTTTCCATCCATCAGTTCCAATTTGATTTCTGACAGGTATTTTTCAATTCCCATCTCTTCAATATCTTCGATTCTGATACCATCTACACCACTGGAACCTTTGTTAGCTTTTACCCGTTTCCATGCTTCAAAAAGTACATCATCCCGATATACCTTATCGTAAAGTGCATGAAATCTTCGGCTATCACATTTCTTGGCTGTCAGATATAGTTTGTTTTGAAGTTGTCGAACTTTTTCTTTGGAGTTGTTAGTCTGCATGACATTCTCTCACTCTTACCCTCTCTACAAACGTGAATGAAGCAAGGAACCTTCCCATAGACTGCGTTTTCTTGCACAGTCATTATCGGTACTATGTTCCTCTCCGACTCCCTCCCATCAGAAATACGATTTCGCCAAGCTTATACGCTTTCTTTTTACCTTTCGGTGATGGGTAGGGTCTCTCCAGTTCCGAACCACACTTTTCATATATACCGCTTCCTATATACCGAGGGGTTCTTCTGTGCTGCTTTCCAGTTTCTTCGCACATTCCATGGTTTTCGCCCATATGCACAAGGCTCAACTCCCCTTTGTTCTCTTTTCAGAGACCTTTTTTAACGATACGACAGAATTCACTTAATGTTACGGTCTGTATGATTGCTTGCACCTTTTATCAAGGTTACTTTATCCACTCGCTTAGCACCCTGTATTACTACAGCGCACCGAGTTTAGCTACACGGCTCACTGGCGATTACCGTGACCGGACTTACACCGGCAAGTGTGGTCCAGCTTCGCTGGACACACTACATAGAAAAAGCCAGCCACAATTATGTGACCAGCCTCTCTTCTACTTGCTCTATTTTTTGGTACGTTCTCCCTCAGATTCCATTACCTGTTGCATAGCTTTCTGTCCAGTGCGTCTTGCAATTTCCTCCTTTTTCTCATTTAGTTTTGCAAGGACAGATTCTTTTTGATGGTTCTTTTTATCTTTTGGTGCAGCATTATTCTTAAGTCCGTCAATCATATTATAATTTGCTTCCTCTGTAATTTCCGCACTTCGCAGGTATTCTCCATTCTCCATGTACTTCTGCCAGTTATCCAATTTCGGTTTATAGCCTTCTGTCTGCTCCTGCACTGGCGGATGCAGAGAATCAAGAATCTTCTGTTTTACTACATCATCAAATCCATTGTAGGTGCTGTCTACAAGCACATTACCTTTCTGATCTAAGACTACATACGCAACATCTTTCCCATACTGCTCATGTTCCATAAGAAAATAATTTTTCCCCTCTACCAACAGATAATCTATTACTTCCCATGTTCCGTCTTTTCCCTCTATTTCATATCCGACTGTATCTTTGGTAAGTCCACCGCTTTCTGAAGATGTGACTTTCATAAAGTCAGGAATCTCTATAAAAGTGTCTTTGTTTACATAGTAAGTGGTCATGACACCCTCATCATTCAGGATCAGCACATCACTGGTACTGACTGCATGACCTTTATAATTGTGCGGCTGTTTCTTCTCCAGCTCCTTTTTTATCTGCTCTGGTGTTTCTCCCGGCTTCATTGTTCCCAGATACACCTGTTCATAATTTGCCACCTGCACAGGAATCTGATCCTGTGCAAGTTCTTCATAGGTACGGAAAAGAAGATTTCTCAATTCCGGTTTCTTTTTTAACTGGTAAACTGCAAACTGACTTCTACTCATTCTCCATCCACCTCCAGATCTGCTTTATAAATTTCTACCGTTTTCTGCAATTCTTCATATCCCTCATCGCTAAGATAATAGAGTTTCTGAATCGTCGTGAAAATCAGCAGCTTCATATCTTCGTCCAGATATGAAAAAATCTCATCCATTGCTTCCATTGTCTGTACCCGGTTTCCTGCATCAAAAATTGCCACTGCTATATATTCATCTTCCTCAAACCTTACCATCATAATGTTACATCTCCCTTCTTATGTGCCTTGG